>ULUB01045740.1_pt1 | contig 22808 bp, 19 predicted proteins | sample 1958111 | NCBI WGS metagenome assembly ULUB01 (sample SAMEA4835749, study PRJEB28245) | human gut metagenome | biome: gut microbiome; material: fecal sample | place: Denmark | collected 2008
AGACAGCTCGGACAACATCCCCGGCGTTGCCGGCATAGGCGAGAAAACCGCTCTCATGCTGATTAAAGAGTATACAACAGTTGAGAACCTTTACAGCAGTCTTTCCTCGGCTAAGCTAAGCGCAGGGGTAATTAAAAAGCTTGAAAACGGCGAGGAATCGGCTAAAACGAGCAAGTGGCTTGCAACCATCGAGCAAAATGCGCCTGTTCCCAAGGATATAAACGAATATCATCTCGGAGAAGTTCAGGAATATGAGTGCTCAAAAATACTGACCGAGCTTGAGATGTTTAAGCTCATAGACAAGCTTGGTCTTGACGCCTCGGCTGCTCCTTCTCAGACCGTTCTGCCCGAGGACGACGTTTTCGTTCAAAAAAAGCTTTCAAAAAGCGATATAGCCAAAATTGCAGAATCAGAAAGCTCGTTTATCTTAACGCATGACGGTAAAATACTTATCAGTCAGGGTGATACTCTTTACAGCTCCGATGAAAACGAGCTGATTCTTGACTACCTTGAATGCCCCTCACCGAAGTCTGCCTTTGATGCCAAGACGGCGTATAAGCTTGCGTTTAAAGCTTCAAGGCAGGTAAACAATCTTGTATTTTCCTGCGATTTGGCAGGATATCTTTTAAATTCGCAGTCAAGCGAGTATACAGTGAGCAATTTATGTTCCGCTTATAACGTTCCGTATAGTAAAAATGAGGAATTCGGAGATATTTTATCGCTCACAAGGCTAAAGGACACACTTTTAAGCGAGCTTGAAAAAACCGATATGCTAAGTCTTTATAAGGATATCGAGCTTCCCTTGTGCGAGGTTTTGGCGTCTATGGAAACGGTGGGCGTTGCGGTCGACTCAGAGGGTATAAAGTCGTTCGGCGAAGCAATATCGGGCGACATATCACGGCTTGAGGGCGAAATATATGAGCTTGCAGGGCATAGCTTTAACATATCGTCGCCTAAGCAGCTCGGAGTGGTTTTGTTTGAAGAGCTGGGGCTTCCGTCGGGCAAAAAGACAAAGAGCGGCTACTCCACAAACGCAGAGATTTTAGAGGGGCTCAAAAACTATCATCCGATAATCAACCTGATCTTGGATTACAGAACGCTGACAAAGCTCAAATCGACATATGTCGACGGACTCTTAGAAGTCGTCTGCCCTGACGGCAGGGTCAGAAGCGAATTTAAGCAGACAGAAACCCGCACAGGCAGGATTTCCTCCGCCAATCCCAATATGCAAAACATACCGGTTCGCAAGGAAATCGGGGCGAATATGCGAAAGTTCTTTGTCGCAAGGGACGGTTATATGCTCTTGGACGCTGACTACTCCCAAATCGAATTGAGAGTTTTGGCGGCAATGTGCCGAGATGAAAATATGATAAACACATTTCTTTCCGGCACAGACATACACACCAATACCGCCGCACAGGTCTTCGGCGTGCCGAAGGAGCTTGTCGATTCCGACATGAGACGTGCCGCCAAGGCTGTTAACTTCGGAATTATCTACGGCATAGGCGCATTCTCCCTTTCTAAGGATATAAACGTCACCGTTGCGCAGGCGGACAGGTATATAAAGTCGTATCTTGCAAACTTCCCGTCGGTCGAGCGGTTTATGAACGAAACCGTTGACTTCGCCGAGAAAAACGGATACGTTGTCACAGCCTTCGGACGAAGACGCTACATTCCCGAGCTGAAAAGCTCCAACAAGAACCTAAAGGCCTTCGGAAAGCGAGCCGCCATGAACGCCCCTGTTCAGGGCACTGCGGCAGACATAATAAAGCTCGCCATGATAAGGGTTTACAGCCGTCTTAAAAGCGAGGGCTTAGACGCAAGACTCATTTTACAGGTTCACGACGAGCTTATAGTCGAAGCGTCAAAGGATTGCAGCGTATATGCCGCAAAAATTCTATCGGAAGAGATGCAAAACGCCGTAAAGCTGAGCGTACCGCTCACGGCAGAGGTCAACAGAGGTCAAAGCTGGTTTGATGCCAAAGAAAGCGAGCAGGTTATATCATGATTAAATACATTCTTTTCGACTTGGACGGCACGCTCACGGAGTCTGCGCCGGGGATAATCAATTCACTTAAATATGCCCTTGAAAAGCTGGGAATCAAGGATTACGACGAATCGATGTTAGGGCAGTTTATAGGTCCTCCGCTTGCCGTGTCCTTTAAGAAATTCCTCGGCTTTTCAGATGAGCAGTCACTCAATGCAATAGAGGTCTACCGAGAGTATTTTCAGGACAGAGGGCTTTTTGAAAACGCAGTCTACGACGGCGTGCCCGATATGCTCGCCGAGCTTAAGGCGCACGGTCTGACGCTCGGAGTCGCAACCTCCAAGCCTGAGGTTTATGCAAAAAAGATCATCGAGCATTTTAATCTGGACGGATATTTCACCGATATCTGCGGAATACCTCTTGACGATGAGAAAATGACAAAGTCGCAGGTTATCGCCGCAGCCGTTAAAAGGCTCGGCATCGATGACACCGATACTGCCGTGATGGTCGGCGACCGTGATTATGACGTCAAGGGAGCTGCGCAAAACGGTATTAAGTGCATAGGCGTCACCTACGGCTACGGAAGTAAAGAGGAGCTTATTGAAGCAGGAGCTATAGCCATTGCCGCAACGCCGATGGAAGCTGCAAGGACTGTTTGCAGTATAGACTGATATATAAAAATTTAAGTGTTTAAGAGCAGCCGATTTCGGGCGTTCTTAAACACTTTTTTATTACTGATTTATGCTATTGAGAGAAGCTCGTTTCATCCCGTACCCGTCAATAATTCAGCAGCATATGCCAAAGGCGTCTGTAGGCTTCTCTGGCGACTGTGATTCTTCCTCCGAAGTCCTTTAGGTAATCGTCGCTGCCCCAATCGGCGTTTTTAAATATTTCCTTGGCTGTTCCCTCAATTGTTTTATATCCTCTGAGCTCAGCTTGAAGTGTCGGAATTTTTACGCACGATGCGCTCGAGGGCAGCACTCCTGCGCACACCAGTGTGTCTCTTACAAACTCAACGCAGGTATAAGCCTTGTCTCGTCTGATTCTCTTTCCGACAGGATATCCGGCGCATGAAAGATAGTTGTAAACATATTCGTTCGGTCTTAACTGCATCCGTCTTATATACTGGCATACAGCGGCGTATGTATTGTTGTCGACCTCGATTTTTACCACCTTAACCCAAGCCTTATCCATCATAAGATACCTGTTGGGCGACTCCTCAACAAAGCCTGCCAGCATCGGATGGTCTAAATAAAGCCTTGAGAAAGAGCATAAGGTTTTAAGTCCGTCTGTTGAAATACAGGCGTGATTGTACTTTTGATTTGTTATCCTGCGAATAAAACGACCTGTTTTTAGGTCTGTGCCTGAAAAAACTACATATATCTCTTTCATTATAAACCCTTCTGTTGCGATAAAGCTGATTCTCTTTATAAAGTCCGTGCCGCAATTGATTCGGCATAAACTTTAATGCGGCATAAAAATCAAAGGCTCGAGATGTTAAACGATTTTCTTTGCCTCTAAATAGTATCTTTTGTCCTGCGCATGACCCATAGAGAAGGTTTTTCTGGGAAGTGCGCCGTCTGAAATGACTGCTGCAAAAAGCTCGCTCTTTTTCATCGGCTCTAAAATAAAGCCGACGGAGTTTTCCTTTGTAGCGAGCGAACGCAAAACGCCGTCGCCGTGAATATAATCAATCTTGCCGCCGTTTTCTTTAAGATATTTGTCTAAAAACGCTTGCAGGCTTCCCACTGCGAGCTTTGAAAGCGGACGAGTGATGTAAAGCTCCTTTTCTGTGCCTGAGGTGATAACCCTTATCCTTTGCTCCGACTCTGCACTGTCAGACAAGCCCAAGACCTTTGTCATATCGGCAATAAGCTTATCGCAGTCGACGTCGGTAACAATTCTGTGTATCGCTTCAAACTCAAGAGCGGGGGAGTGCAGATTTACTATCTCGCAAAGAGCATATCTTGCAGGGTGGTTTGATAAGTCTGCGCCCGGATTATCTCTTTTCAGCTTTTCGTAATGCTCCTTGGCAGTGGCTAAGGAATGGTTGCCGTCGCCCATGGCGTAAAGCATTTCGCATTTCTTTGAAAGCTCGCATAATGCTGAATCGATACGGCTTATTTCATCCTCTCCCAAAAGATAGCCCTCAATTCTTCCGCCGCCCTGCATGAGCTCAAAATCATAAAGCTTCTCAAGGTCGGACGTCGAAAGCGGCTCTATGACCGACTTTTCGGGGTCGTCTATCAGTATCATTATATGCGGAAGCTCAACGCTTGCATTCCTGCGGATTTTAAGCCTCGGGGGGATTCTCTCGGCAACGGTAGCTTCTGTCGCCCTTATTTGAGACTTTGAGCCTGAGCGGTAGTCGTATTTTTCCAAGTCCACCGCTCCGACTATTCCCTCACGCAGCTTGCCGTCCGACTGAGTCCTTCTGACATACACCATGGCGTTTTTAAGCTCTTTAAACACGCCGTCGGCAAGATACTTATCGATATTTTTATTTACCTCGGCGATTTTACTGTCGACATCATCGTCCTCAAGGTAAACCTCGGGCAGTATGAGATTAAGTGTAGATACATCGCCGCCGACAATTTCTTTTGTTTTGTCCCAATACTCCGGCTCGCCTGTAAACTGGTCGCAGGCAACTACCGACCACTTGGACATATCCTTAATGTCGGGCAGCAATATATCGCAGGACGTAAACGCAGTGTTAAATTGCATAACTCAATTCTCCTTATGTTTTAATAAGCAAAGCCAACCGCTGTAGAAATAACCGCAAAGCTGCTTAAATCCGTCGGCAAAGCCGACACCGCTTCTCTTCACTCTTATCTCTTCACTGTGGAAACAACGTTCCCCCGCCTATCTTCCGCAGCACTTCTTATACTTAAGTCCGCTTCCGCACGGGCACGGGTCGTTTCTTCCGGGCTTCTTGGAGTTCTTTACCGTAGCTGAAACCGAGCCGTCCGAGCCTGTATCGTTGGCGACTAAAACCTGCTTTCTTTCTATCGGAGCTTCTTTTCTTAAATGAGTGTTGTAAAGTATTCTTATTGTTCCCTCGCAGATGGCTTCAATCATGGCGTCAAACATATCAAAGCCTTCCATTCTGTATGCAACAACAGGGTCGTGGCTGCCGTATGAACGCAGGGAAATACCCTTTTTAAGCTCATCCATATCGTCGATATGCTGCATCCACTTTGTATCTACAACCTGAAGCAATGCAACTCTTTCGCATTCCCTTAAAATCGGGGGAGTAAGCTCTGCTTCCTTTTCGTCGTATCTCTTGAGAGCTGCGGCGGTGGTCATGTCTATGATTTCCTGTCTGTCTATGTTGTTGAGGTCGTCAACTGTGAAGTTGAAGTCATTTTCAATTGTAAACAGACCTGCAAAATGCTCTCTCAAGCCGGCAAAGTTCCAGTTCTCCATCTCGTCTCCTGCAAGATAGAGGTTTATGCTGTTGGAGACAAAGTCCTTTATCATCTTGATGATGTAATCGTGGATGTCCTCTCCCTCCAATACCTTTGAACGCTGACCGTAGATAATCTCTCTTTGTGCGTTCATAACGTCGTCGTAGTTCAAAACGTTCTTTCTTATATTGAAGTTTCTGCCCTCAACGCGCTTTTGCGAGGACTCGATAACGTTTGTGAGCATCTTTGACTCTATCGGGGTGTTTTCATCGATGTTCATGGTGTTCATCATGCTTGTTATTCTGTCGCCGCCGAACAAACGCATTAAGTCGTCCTCAAGTGAAAGATAGAACTTTGACTCGCCCTCGTCGCCCTGACGTCCCGAACGTCCTCTTAACTGGTTGTCAATACGCCTTGACTCATGGCGCTCGGTACCGATGATATAAAGTCCGCCGGCTTCCTTGACCTTTTGAGCCTTTTCCTTTATCTCTGCGGAGTATTTATCCATAAGACTGTGATAAAGCTCTCGTCCTTGGTTGATTCTTTCATCGTCCGTCTCTGAAAAACCGGTTATTTCGTATATTTCGTCGTCAGTATAGCCTTCCTTGGTCAATTCGGCTTTTGCCAAGAACTCTGCGTTACCGCCAAGCATGATGTCGGTACCGCGTCCTGCCATGTTTGTGGCAATTGTTACGGCTCCGAAATGACCTGCCTGCGCTACAATAGCCGCTTCACGCTCATGGTGCTTTGCGTTTAAAACCTCATGGGGTATTCCTCGCCTTTTAAGCATAGACGACAAAAGCTCAGACTTTTCGATTGAAATTGTACCTACCAGCACCGGCTGACCCTTTTCGTGGCACTTTACTATCTCGTCTATAACGGCGTTGAACTTGCCGCTTTCGGTCTTATAAACAACGTCCGGGTGGTCTATTCTTATCATCGGCTTATTTGTCGGGATAATCACAACGTCCAGCTTGTAAATCTCTCTGAACTCGTTTTCCTCGGTAGCGGCAGTACCTGTCATACCGGAGAGCTTGTTATAGAGTCTGAAATAGTTCTGGAAGGTGATGGTTGCAATAGTCTTTGACTCGTGAGCGACCTTAACGCCCTCCTTGGCTTCGATTGCCTGGTGCAAGCCGTCGTTATAGCGTCTGCCGTACATAAGTCTGCCGGTGAACTCGTCGACAATAATAACCTCGCCGTCCTTAACGACATAGTTTATATCCCGTTTCATAACGCCGTTTGCCTTTATAGCCTGGTTGATATGGTGCAGCAAGGTGACGTTTTCGGAATCGGAAAGGTTTTCAACTCCGAAATACGCTTCCGCCTTGGCAACGCCTGCCTTTGTAAGGGTTGCGGTGTTTGCCTTTTCGTCGACAATATAGTCGCCGTCGTAAACAGTATCTGTATCCTGCTTGGTTTCAACCTCAACTACAACATTCTTGGTAAGTGTCTTGGCGAACCTGTCTGCCCTTTGATACATATCGGTAGACTTGTCGCCCCTGCCGGAGATGATAAGAGGGGTTCTTGCTTCATCGATTAAAATGGAGTCAACCTCGTCTACAATGGCGAACGCATGGCCTCTTTGAACCTTATCCTTTTTATATAAAACCATGTTGTCACGGAGGTAGTCGAAGCCGAATTCGTTGTTCGTTCCGTAGGTTATGTCGCAGTTGTAGGCCTCTCTGCGCTCCTCGTTTGTTTTAGAATGAAGGATAACGCCTATTGAAAGTCCCAAAAATCTATAAACCCTGCCCATTTCCTCCGACTGGAACTTAGCCAAGTAGTCGTTAACGGTTACGACATGGACGCCCTCGCCCGAGAGTGCGTTAAGGTATGAAGCCAAGCAGGCGGTAAGAGTTTTACCTTCACCTGTTTTCATCTCGGCGATTCTTCCCTGGTGCAAAACTATTGCGCCGATAATCTGAACGGGAAACGCCCTCTTGCCCAATACTCTTGCTCCTGCTTCACGGCATACCGCCAAAGCCTCAGGCATAATGTCGTCTAAGGTCTTGCCGTTTTTAAGCTCGGATTTGAATCTTTGTGTCTCGGCACGAAGGTCGGCGTCGGAAAAGCCCTTATACTTATCCTCAAGTGCAAGCACCTGATTTTTTATAGGCTCGATTCTTTTAAGCTCACGCTCGCTGTAGGTGCCGAATATTTTATTTAAAAGTCCCATGTTTTGTCTTCCTTTCGATTTATTAAAAGACTTGATGTCATATATATTAGTATGCCATAAAAACGCATCTCATTGCGCACTAAATAAATATAATTATACTCTATACACAGCGTTATGTCAAATTAAAGATTTATTAAAATCTTGTGAAAATTTATCTTTGACAAAATAAAAAGACAGCCGTCCCGATGCGGATAGCTGTCTGATACTGACTAACGTTTTAAGCTGCGGCAAGCCGCAAAATCTCTTTGATTCTGCGACAACTTTTCGGATACCGCATGAAAAGCATCTTGCCATTTCGGATTGCCGTGTGCTATAATTACGGTTGAGATATTGAGTATTTAAAAACCACCGATTATTTGACCGACGTTATCTCCTTGATTTTCGACTCGCTGTTTTTAATCAGATTAACCGTCGACGAATAATACTGCGGATACTCCTGCGCAAGGCTCTGTGTGCTTATTTGAGGTGCGCCGTCCTCAAAAACTGCGTCATCGCTGCCGATTGCAACACCGTTAACTGCGGCGTTCAGCTTTGACTCAGACAGGCACATAGCAGCGTCGCAGCCTGCGCCGGCAATCGTTTTGTCTATCATGAAGAAATTCTGATCGTTTTTAGGATTAGCTGAATAAACGTATCTGAACGACTTGTAAACGGCAAGCATGAGATATGAGGAAATTTCCTTCATGACAGTTGCAGAGCGCAGCTTTGTCAGCAGTGAAAACAATACGTTTAAAGAGTTTACAATCAGCTTTTTGTTAAAAGCAATCATTACCGAGCCGGGAGTAACCTTGTCCCTGCGGTTCGGGTCGTCGTCGGGGATGTCCTCAAGGGAAATGGTTTTTCCCTCGGGCTCAGGCGAACGTCCCAAGAGGTAGTCGCATGAAACGCCGTAGTAATCAGCAGCCCTGACCAAAAAATCCAGTCCGCATTCACGCTTTCCCTTTTCGTAATGAGATAAAAGACCCTGAGATATTCCAAGGTCGCTTGCAGCCTTTTTCTGAGATACCTTTTTCTCTTTTCTGAGCAGAGTCATGATTCTTGCAAAGTCGGCGTTCATTTTTTGTCCCTTCCTTTTATAGATCAGTGCTTTTATATCCTGTAAACGTTTTTAAAATAATATCTGCTTATTATATATTCAAACAGCCAAGGCGGTTTTCCGACCGCAATTTCATATTTAACGGCGTCGGCGGCTTCAAGCCTATTTACATTCGACCGAAATTCTACTATAGTTAATGCTGTAGGTCATTTAAGAACCGACGGTAATCAAAGCCGCAACGGCTCAAAATAAGGTTTATTGACGTGTTGAATATTATACACTCAATTTTACTCATTGTAAAGTAATAATACCAACATAATTATTAATGAAATTGGCGACCGTTATTTGTACACAATAACGACAGTTTTTTCACTCAGCAAGGAAAGGAATGTTAAAATGCAAGGATACAGAATTCACTTTATAAGACACGCCATCACCGTTGCGAACGAAGAGGGCAGATATGTCGGAGTAACCGAGTCGGAGGTGTCGCAAAGAGGGCGTACCGAGCTGCGCCGCAAGCTTGACAATTTTATCTATCCGCCTGCGGACAAGGTTTATGTCAGCCCGATGAAGCGCTGCATAGCGACTGCTTCATTTATATATCCCGAGGGCTATGCAAGGGTCGTTCCCGAGCTGAGGGAGATGAACTTCGGAGCATTCGAGGGCAAAAAAGCAACAGAGCTTATGGGCAGACCCGATTACAAGCAGTTTTTAAAGGGCGGTCTTGACAACCCTGCTCCCAACGGCGAGAGTATGCGCCATGTAATTGAGCGGCTCTACGAGGGAATGGAGTTTATCGTCGAGGACATGATGAAAAACGGCTACAAAAATGCCGCAGTCGTCACACACGGCGGTATCATTATGAATATAATGAGCTGCTTCGGACTGCCGAAAATGAATCCGAATGAGTTTGCCTGCGATTTCGGCGAGGGCTTTTCCGTCATGGTGACAGCTCAGCTCTGGCAGACGGCTAAAGCCTTTGAAATACTCGGAAGACTGCCGTATACCGCCGGCGATGAATCGGACGGGTTTGAGGATTTCGGCGATGAGGATTGACGACATATCGCCATTATGAATAGCTTTAAAAATCATCAACCATAAACATCAAAAGAGAGACTACCGTGAGTAATCTCTCTTTTTTATTATACAATAGGTATTAAATGTTCTTTGGCTTTCTGCGGCTCCTAATCGATCTCACTATGTAAACCGCCAGCAAAAACAGTACAGAACCGAAAACCGCACCCGAGAAGTCAATCAAAACGTCTCTTATCTCGCCGCTTCTTCCGGAAATGAAAAGCTGATGGGTTTCATCCAAAATCGCAGCAAGCAGGCAAACAAGCGGCGACAGCAAAATTTCAAGTCGTCCGAGCGAAAAGTGAACCACCGAGCTTACCGACACACCTAAAATCATAAACAGAGAAAAGTGCGCCAGCTTTCTTATAACCGTGTGAAGCATACTGATATTGTGAGCTGTATCGTCGATGTTAAAGAGCCTGACGATGAATTTTACAACTCTTCCGCTTGTATCGGATGAAACGTCGCTCGTTTGAGACGAAAACAAAAACATAGCAATCAAAATAAAAACAACCGACCCAAGCGATATAACAAGCAAGAGTCTTTTTTCGGAAACAGTCTTCATACTAACCTCTTTCGAGCCTTACTCTGAAACCTTAGTGTAATAAAGCCCAACGACTATCTCTCTGAGCTTGTCCTCATCGGTATGAAACTCCATAAATTCCTCACCGGTCTTTGACTCGCCGGGTATTTCAACGAAGCCCTTAAACTCATAGTCCTTTGTGAGGTTATAAATTCTTGAAAGCTCGTTGACTGTGCAGTCGGAGGTCATGTACTCAGATGCGCTCAGAAGCACTTCCGAGAACGCACTGCTGTTATTTTGAGCCAGCTTCTCAAACGCCTTCTTCAAGCCTTCCAAATACTGCTGCTGGCGTTCCATTCTGTGGACATTGGTGCTGTCCTCAAGACCGCCTCTTGCTCTGACATATACCAAAGCGTCCTGACCCATAAGGGTTACCGTTTCGCCCTTTACAAGGTCTTGATTTATATCGTCTAGCACGGTGACGGTGACTCCGCCGACAGCGTCGTTGATTATAGATACAGCGTCCATGGTGACGGCTATATAATGGTCGATCTTGTTGCTGTAAAGATACTTGGAAACGGCTTCTGCGGTGTTCTCTGCGCTGTCCTTGCCGCCTGTGCCGTAGGTATGGGCAAGGGCGAGCTGAGCGACTGCCGTGCCTGTCTTTTTGCCGTCAAGACCCAAGGTGGTTATTTCCGCCATAGTGTCACGGTTGATGGGAATAGCGCAATAAGTGTCTGCAGCGTGGTCTGCTACAACGGCAATCAAAAAGTCCGACTGCTGTGTGTTTATGTAGCTCTCAACGGCATCCGGATCGGAATACTTATCTACTCCGATAAGCAAAATTGTCTCCACGCTTTTTTTCTTCTTATACCACTCGCCGTTGTAGTAAAGCTCACCCGGGTTGCTGTTTTCAGGCTCAGATGAACTTAAATAATAGTGCCGCTGCTCCCAAGCTTGTAGCAGCAGCACTATTCCGGCGACTAAAAAGAATACGCACAAAAGTGTCAGAACAATTTTGACGGGTTCTTTCTTCACCTTAAATTTCATAAATGTGACCTTTCGTTTCTCGTTGAGTAAGACTTAAGTCCGAAAATTAATCTTCCGGATTGGGATTAAGCCTTCTTCTTAAGGAGAACAACCAAAAGTGCCAAGCCGATAGCTACGCAGGCGAAGCCGCATACAGCGGTTACAGCAGCGTTTGTGCTGCCTGCTTCGGCAATTTCAGCAGTGTCGGGAGATGCAGGGCCGTTTTCATCGATAGAAATTGCATCCTTGCCTACTACGAATGCAACAGGTGAAAGGCTGGTGAATATAACGGTTACATCGCCGTTTTCGTGGATTGTAACTCTGTCTGAGGGGATAACTTCCCACTTTGAGCCTTCGTAGTTATGCAAAACTGCAAGGAAATCGTCGGGGTCAACACCAAGCTTAAACTTAACTGCAATAGAACCGTTAGCCTTAAGTATATCAGCAGCTGCACCTACCACACTGACGTCAACAAGGTCTCTTACAACCAAATCATCGGCAACCATGCCTTCGGGGATTACTGCTTCCAAATCAGGAGTGAGCTCTGTGAGTGATTCTGCATTGGAGATCTGCTCCTTTGCGTTCTGAAGCATGGTCTTAATCTCCTCGGAAGCCTCGTCTGACTCTGAAATAGGAGTTACAACAAGGTCTGAAGCGGGAGTAGTAACTACATTGCCGTTTTCATCCTTAACTTCAATAGTATCTACATCAGGAGCCGGCTTCTGCTCAACACTGGGTGTGAAATTTGTTGCCATTGCAGATATAGACATAGATACTGCCAAAATAGCTGCAACTGATAAGCTCAATAATTTCTTCATTTCAATTTCCTCCAAAAACTATTTATCTAAATTTGCGTTTTCCGGCTTTGCCGACTTTTCTGTTTTTGTCAGCTGAGCCAACACAAGAAAACGTTTGTCGTTATCTCCCTGCAAACAGCAGGAGAGGATCAAAAGTCCCTTCTTATCGCTTGAATAATTGTCTTTAATATAATTTGCATCCAAGGACCGGGATGAAAATACAGAGTTTATAAACAATTTAGTTTGCCGCTTACTGCTGAAATCATAATTGTGCAGAATGTGCACGTCGCTGTAGGGGGTTGCGGCAAACACCTTGTAGTGCATTGTCTTATCGGGAAGATAAATTATTATCTCGTTGTAATCCTTTAAGCCCTGCTTACTTGAATAAAGCTTTTGAAGCTCGCCGAACAGCTGACCCTTTATTGTGCGGTGACCGTAGATAACGGTTGCCGGATCCGAAAAATCCTTGCCGTTGTAGGCGGACTCGGTGAACAAAGCACCCGCCGTCGACTTCTTCTTTTGCCAGTCTCTTTTAAGATAATACTTGTCGTTTTTATTTTGCAAAACCGGGTAGCTTATGTCTGTCCCCGGGATTTCAATCCACGCATATATGTCCGGGTTTTTCTTTTGATAGTATTCAAAGTCAATAGGACTGCCGCCTGAATCGTCAGCCTTGTCATTCGGCTTTTTAAACCAAGACGCTATAGTGTCGATAAGCTTGTCAAAAAAGGAGACGTTTTCATTATTTGCAGCAAGCGGCTCTGCGCTTACCGCCTGAACAGGCACGCTCAAGGCTGTCATCGCTACAGCAAGTGCAGCAGCCAAAGCGATTATCCTCATTTTTTTCATATTAAATTACCTTTGAAATCTCACTCGATGCGCATCAAAGCCTTTGAAATACGATTGACATTCATCAGCGCATCCTCGCCCAAGCGTTTGCATATCGACTCTTTTGCTTCAAGCATCTTTGTCGGTCTTGATTCCGTATTGTGACAATCAGAGCCTAACAAATGCACTTTTCCGCTTTTGAGCAGCTTCATCAGCTTTTGTTTCTCTGAACTTTTTACAAAGCTCTCTGCATTAGCCTGAATAAGAATACCGCATCCCTCGAGATCTGTCAAGTACTTTTTTGCGCCGAATTTAAAATAGCGTTCAAAATGTGCCAGAACAACCGTTGTCCTCGGTCTCATGCTCAGCTCGCAGACATCGCTTATCACTCTTGACGTCCACGGCATAAACGGCATTTCGACCAGCAAAGCATCGGTTCCGCTGAGCTTCAAAAGCTCTATATCATCGTTTCTGGAGATTCCCTCAAAATACTTAACCTCAGCCCCGAGACGAACCCTCGGCATATCGCTTTGCAGATTGGGCAACAGCCTGCTGTAGGATTCCTCACGGCGCTTTAAAAAGTCCCTCGGAGAATTCTCCTCGGCATAGAAGTGCGGAGTGGCTGCAATATCTTTAACCCCTTGGCGAAAGGATTCTTTCAGCATAAGAACGCTTTCATCGACGTTCTTTGCGCCGTCGTCCATGTCGGGAAGGATGTGGGAGTGAAAATCAATCATTGTCTTGAGACTTTTTGCTGCCGTTCAAGGATTCAGCACTGCTGAACTTCTTATCGGGTACATTTTTGCCGTAGCCATAACCGTAGCCGTAATTGTAACCGTAATTATAGCCGCTCTTTTTATATTTTTTATAAACCTTCTTGCCGGTTTCGGATCTTGTCAAAACAAAGCCGAGTATCTTAATCTTTTGGAACTCAAGCTGTCTTACCGTTTCGGCTAACGACTGCTGGTCGCAGTAGTCACGCCTTACAACAACTATCATACCGTCTAAAAGCTTAGAAAGCACCAAGCCGTCCGACACGGATGTAAGGGGCGGAAGGTCGAAAATAATATAATCAAAACCGGGAGCTAAGGCCTCGACAAGCTTTGCCATTCTGTCTGAGCCGAGCAGCTCTGACGGGTTCGGGGGGATGTCTCCGCCGACAATAACAAATAGATTATTCGAAAGACCCGATTCGCAGACAGCTTCCTTGTCTGTGCAAAGCCCTGCCAAAAGGTTTGACAAGCCGGGAGCTCTTCTGGTCTCCAAGCGCTTGGACATAACCGGAAGTCTCATGTCGCCTTCGATTAACAAAACCCTTTTTCCGGTTTCGGCAATAGACAACGCAAGGTTTACAGCGGTTGTACTCTTGCCCTCGGAAGGCATTGAGCTTGTAATACCGAAGATTTTACATTTATCGTCGTTATCAGGCAGGCTGAACAAAAGGTTTGCTCTTAAAAGCTTATATGCCTCTGAAGCGGCGAAGTTTAAATTTGTACCGAGCATTTTTCTCTGCTCAGCTATGCTTGCATATGAGCTTGTTCTTTTCTTTTTCTTTAAATTTATCATGCCCTACCTCCGGAACTACCGTAGCCATAGCCGCCGTAATATCCCTTTGAACCGGGGACGTCCGCAATATCAGGTATAGCTGCCAAAACAGGAATATTATATGTCTGCAAGAGGTAATCCTCGCTGTGTATCAGTGTGTCATTAAGCTCATACACAACTATTATGCCGCAGCATATAATAAAGCCTAAAAGTCCGCCGATAACCGTATACTTAGTGACGCTCGGCGAAGCCTTTGACCTCGGTGTTACCGCATAGTCTACTACCTTTGCCGACTTATCCAAAATAATGTTGGCTATTTTATCGGGAAGAACCTCTGCTATTGTGTTGGCGATAAGCTTAGCTTCCTCGGGATTCGGGCTTGTTACAACTATCTGGAAAACCTCAGTGTTGTTTACCGATGACGCCGAAACCATATTGACAAGCTGCTCATAGCTGTAGTCAAGATTTGCTCTTTCTATGACCTCTTCAAGAGTCATTCTTGTCTTCAAGATGACCGAATAGGTGCTGACGAGATTTTTTGCCAGGGTTATATCGCCTGCGCTCAGGCTTACGCTTGCTGAGCCAAGACTCACGGCATTGTTGTTTACATACATGAGCACTCTTGCCTGGTACAAAGGAGTAATAGCCAGGGTAACATATGTAAATGCAATTACTGCACCTATCACTGTGCATACTGCAATCATCCATGCCTTATGCCACATTGCTTTTAAAAGACGCATTAAGTCTATTTCCATATAGTCTTTTTGCTGATTTATTGTGACCATTCCTTTCTTTTTTGCTCAGCTGAATCAGTCGGCTTGCAAGAAATCGCCTGCTTCGACGGTATCACGTCGAGCAAAAACAGCGGCAGTAGAGCCGAATAACTCATGTCCGAGCCATACAACAAACAAGTAACAATCTTTACCTATTATAACATTTATCATATCACATTATGCAATGTATTTATAATACGCCTTTTTGCTTATTTTGTCAATATCGAAAAATCCCTCATATATCACCCGAAAACCCCACTGCAGATATTAAATATGCACAATAAAGTGCCGGTTCCGGCTCTGAAACAGCGTCAGCTTATACGATATCATGCGAGTTTCCAGATAAACGCTCATTTCGGCACGGCGCAATAATAAGACGAATTGTATTACAAAATGTCTGCCTCGTCGACGTCGTCTCCGCCCAAATCAATCGGCTCGCCCAAGATCAAGTGCTTAAGATTTTCAAATTCCTCATTCGTCAGGGTGACGCCCTTTGCCATTCTTGTGTGGTCGGGGGACCAGTCTCTTATATCGTATTTAGGAGCATAATCATTCCAGCTGACCAGATTAACTTCCTTCGTCCAGCCCTTTGCGTTTTCCGAAAGAACTCCTAAATGCTCCTTAATTTCAAATTTCAATTCTGCCATGACTCAAATTTTCCTTTCAATATTAGTTAGTTGATTTTATTCTCAAGCTTTTTTATAAATGATAGCTTGCTTTTAAGCTTATTAGGAACGATGAAAAGCAATATCCTTAAAACGTCCTTAAAGTTTACGGCTGCAATCGCAATAAATATCACTGCAAGGAGTGAATACATAATCCAAGGCTTCAAAAAGTCAAACTGATTTATAACCGCCATAGCAGCAAGCAGCACGGTGTTGACGGCTATTTTCGATTTTGAATAGTCAAAGCTTATATATCTTCTTGAATCTATCAGACGGTAGATAAACAAAACAAAATAAGCGGCAAAGGTCGCAATTGCTGCTCCGTATATTCCGAATTTGGGTATCAGAGCAAAATTCAAGATAATATTTATGATGCCTGCCGCCAGAGATGTATAAAACGACTGCTTTGTTTTTTTCTGAGCAATATAAACAGAACCCAAAAAGACGCAAAAGCAGGTGAAAACAGTTGCAAGTGTCAGTATCGGCGAATATCTGTATGACTCAAAGTAGTCCTTATCTATCCACAAATAGGTAATCGGCTTTATCAGCAGCAGTATTCCGGCTGACATTATATACATAAACGACTGATTGATTCTGAACACATTAGTATAAAAGCTTTCACGTTCGGAGGAGTTGTTTTCGGCTATTGCAGACATATTCCACGCCTGCGAGAACATTGTGAACACCGTTGTCAGGATAGTGGGTATTTTATATGCTATGGCGTTTATTCCTGCCATATAGTCGCCGTGAAAATATCTTATGACAAACCTGTCGGATATACTTGTAACAAGGCTCAAAAGTGTTGCCGACATCAGCGGTGCGGAATACTTGACCATGCTTTTTGCAAACGACAGATCAATCGCCCTTAAGCTTATATACCGCCACAGCCTTCCGCCGGTAAACAAGAACAGGCTTGAGATCAGGTCGGACAGAATTATTGCCAAAAGGTATCCGATTATGCCCCATTTAAACTTTAAAAGGAATACGATATTAAATATAAGCATGGTAAGCGTGCATATAACGCCGTCCACGGCAAAAAGCTTAACCTTTTTCATCGCCCTTGTAAAGAACATATTAATCTGCCTTAAGGACGACGTCCACACATATATATATAGAATCAGCGAAAAGCCCTTCAGGTAGCTGAGCTTTGACAGCACGGGGAATATAACCGCCATCAAAGCAAGTCCTGCAAACGCAACCGTCAGGCTGACTGTATACACCTTTTTCTTTTCAAAGTCGTCCTTAGCGTCCATTCCGAAGCGAAGAGCCGCTTCCGAAATTGTCAGGGTGAATATCGGAATGAGTATATTAGCTGTCTGAGCGATTAGGTCGACAATTCCGAATTGGTCAGGGGAAAGCGCCGATGTATAAAGGGGGACTAAAATAATCACCAAAAGCTTTGAGCCGAAGGAGCCTATGGCAAAGGTAAGTGTGTTGAGAATCAACGTTTTGTAGCTTTTAGTTCTGTCTGCCACTTTAAATCCTCCTGCTTACTCGATGATACTTCCCCAAATTAAATGTACTTTTTTATTATATCTGCATTGTTTCAAAAAATCAAGGTGAAAAATCATTAAAAAAGACTATGAAAACCCAATCTTTTATGCTATAATAGCTTAACAACCTTTATAATTATTTTAATGTGCCGTTTTCTCGCCGCTGAAGCGGCAACCGAAAATGATGCACAATTACAGCATAACGCTTCGCTTTTATGCTGTAATGACCGTAAACAGCTATTATGTTCATTTAAAACGGCTTTCAAAATCGGTTCAGTGTGAATAAAACTAAGTAATCATTATTAACGGAGGTACATTTTATGAAGAATCTTCTCAGAATACTTGCAGTCTTAACTGCGTTTGTCGCCATAGTGGGCGTTTTGAAGCTCGCCGCTGAGGCTCTCAGCTTCGGAACTCATAAATACTTTGAGGTCGACAATGATTGATATCCTTAAAAAAGCACAGCGCCGAAAAACGACGCTGTGTTTTTTATTATTTTACCGATTTATTAACCGGCAAGTTCTCCTGATTCAAGGTAATCGGCGATTACTGCATTAAGCTCTTCAATGCAGTATTCAAGCGATTCCTTGTTGGCTTCCTTGAGCTGTGCCCATGACGAATTTGCACCGCCTCTGTTGATACCCCAGTCTATGCGGTTGTAAGCGTCGTTGAGCTTCTGACCCAAGTCGCCGGTGTAGAACATTACTGTGTTCTGGTGAACTAAGTCGTTGCAGGTGTCGAGCATTGCGAGCATTTCGTCAGTCCACTTATAGGTTTCCTGAAGCTGCTTGCGGTCAATGTCGACAACTGTCGGGTCTAAAATCTTAAATCTCTCGCAGGCTGACAGAAGTGCAACACCTTCGGGATTCTCTGCGCCGTAGCACATCATGTAGCCGGAGGGAATAGCGTTGAGGTAGTATATACCGTCGCCGTCCTGATATCTGGGCAGCGGGCAGAACATTAATTCGCCGGCTTCGATATCGCCCCAGATATTGTTGATTTCATCTACAGGATGAGTAAAGCCTGACTTATCGCAGATCCAGAACAGGCAAAGACCTTCCTTAACGCCTGCACCGTATTCCATGTCTCTTCTTCCTGCCCAGAAGTTTGTACCCTCACGGTATGTACAATTGTTCTTAACAAGGTCGTAGATGATGTTTTCTGCAACTTCGATAACAGGGTCGTCGATATTGGAAACAAAGTTTCCGTCCTCATCCTTTTGGATGATTGTTCTGCCGGTTGACTGCTCGCAAAGACCGTTTACATAGTACCAGCCGTCAAGAGCGTAACGATTCTCATCGCCGTCTGAGAAGTCCATGCACATATTATAGAATACATCCCATGTCCACTCATCGTTGAGGTAAAGCTCAGCAGGGTCGTCGAAGCCAAATTCGTCCATAACTCTTCTGTTATAAGGAACAACGTCCTTAAAGGTGACGTCGGTAACGATTGCAAAATGCTTATCGCCGAGTGCAAAATACTCGGATGCATCCTGCATTTCAGCCCAAAGAGGATCTGTGTAATCAATATAATCATCTATCGGCTGATACATTCCCTTGAGACAGCTATATGGAAATACGGCAGTATTGGATGTTCCGCAAGGAGAAAAATCAGGCGATGTGCTTGCAAGAACCAGGTTTGCAAGGTCGTTGGTTCTTTCAAAATAGTCGGTTTCAATCCACTCGATTTCACAGCCGTACTTTTCGGTAAAGGTAAAGTAACCTGTATTTACAATTTCGTCTTCCTCATAGTTGTGGAAGGAATCATACCATGAGAACCACTTTATAGTTGTGCCGGCAGCTGCTGTGCTTTCAGCAGGAGGAAGTCTGATTCCGGCGGCGGCCATGATAGCCTCTGCGTCCTCAGTGGAAAGCGTAAGCTTTATGATCTCCCTCTTTTTCTTTCCGCAGCCGACAAGAGCAAACACCATGATCAATGACAATAATACTGCAATAATCCTTTTTGTTTTCAAAATTAATCACCCCAAATAAATTTTTATTTAATTCGCACACGATTACGACCGAAAGTGCTGCTTATGATACCGCAATCAACAGCTTTGGTTATGCGAAATTAAAACAAACGTAATTTATTCGACACAACGTCTATAATAAATTAATATAGTTATATTATACATAGAGATTATTAAGTTTTCAAGCGACACATTTGCCAATACTTTTGTCAGCTTTTATGCACTTTGTACATAATGAACAGCGATACTTTTTCTCGGTATTTTCGTTTGCCTCGGCTCAGTGCCTAAGGAATACTGTACCAAGGCTTAGCCATGGCGCAAAAATATGCCTGTTCATTGCAGGGCATCGCTTTTAATATGTACAATCACTGAGACAGATTATTGATGTATCCTAACAATGAGCAAGAACCTGTCTGTGCCGTTAAATCTCAGTCCGAGATATTAAACAGCCGCAAAACCACTGTTGTGCACCGGGTTCTGCGGCTGTTTTTAATCTTTTATAAACGGAGTACGGTATAAATCAGAGCCCGAAAATTACTCCGCTGCCAGAGATTCGTTATAGTCAGAAATCAAAGCGTTAAGCTCTTCAATGCTGTAGTCAAACTTCTCTCTGTTCTGCTCCTTGAGCTGTGCCCAGGATGAAGGATTGCTGTTTCTTATAATACCGTCGCCCAAACTTGCGCAGGTGTCTGCTAAGGACTTGGGAAGGTCGCCGGTGAGGTCGATTCTCTGATTTGCAACTGCTAAATTATAGCAGGTGTCATACATATCGAGCATTTCATCAGTCCACATATATACTTCCTTGAGCTGCTTCTTATCGATCTTGACAACAGTAGGGTCAATAATCTTAAATCTGTCACAGCAAGCCAAGAGAGCAACGGCCTCAGGGTTCTCACAGTCGTTTACGAGTGCGTAAGAGTTGATGCTTGAGCCGACATAGTATATGCCGTCACCCTGCGGGTCTCTGGGCATCGGAGCGAACATCAATTCGTGATTTTCAATATCGCCCCAAAGTGCGCTTACGTTCTCAACGGTATCAGTGAAGAAGCTGATGCCTATAACATAGAACAGGCACAAGCCGTCCTTAACGCCCGAGCCGAAGGTTGCGTTGTTTCTGAGCGCCCACATTGAAGTGCCTTCGTGGTACTTGCAGTCGTTCTTGGCGAGGTCGTAGATGAGGTTTTCTGCTCTTTCGATCTCAGGTGAGTCGAGGTTTGAGTAGAAGGTGCCGTTTTCGTCAATCTGAAGCATCTGCTGACCGGTTGATTCAACCAATGCGCCTGCGTATGCGTAGCCGTCCAAAGCGTAACGGTTTTCGTCTCCGTCGGAGAAGTCAAGGCACATCTGATAGAATACGTCCCATGTCCACTCGTCGTTAGCGTAAAGCTCGGCAGGGTCGTCGAAGCCCCATTCGTCCAAGACTCTTCTGTTATAAGGTACGACGTTTGAAACGCCGATATCGATGATGAAGTTGTAGTGCTTGCCGCCCAAAACAAAGTAGTCGGCGGTTTCCTTCATTCCTGCCCAGAGCGGATCATCATAGCTGATATAAGGCTCAACAGCCTGATACTGGTTCTTGATACAGCTCATGGGGTATGTAGCGGTTGAGTTTGTTCCCGAGGGAGTGAAATCCGGGGGAGTACCTGCAAGGATATTGTTTGCGAGGTCGTTGAATCTCTCGAAGTAATCGCACTCAATCCATTCAACATCTCCGCCGTACTTTTCGGAGAAGGTGAAGAAGCCGGTATTGACGATTTCATCTTCTGAGTAGTTGTGGAATTTGTCAAACCATGACAACCACTTAACGGTAGTATTTGCGCCGGCAGCGGTTGCAGCGTCCGGCAAGGTGATTCCGGCAGCAGCTAAAATAGCCTCAGCGTCCTCAGTGGAAAGTGTAAGCTTAATTATTTCGCGCTTTTTCTTTCCGCATCCGACTAATGAGAATATCATAAGCATAGCCAAAACCAAAGCTATAACTCTTTTCATAGTCAGTGTTCCTTTCAAATAATTAAATATCCTGAAGTCATGCGTCAGTAAGCATATTATATCTCAAACACTTTTGATTTTCTATGATATTTGCTTCTGCAATTATTGACGTATTATAATATGCATTATTATTCATCAAAAATTGCCGCAAAGCAAAGCACAAATAATCAATATAAAACGACGCCGCAAAATCACACTGCGGCGTCGTTTTTATCGCAAACTGCGTTTACCTTATGAGGCGAAGCTCTCGTTATAGTCGGCAATCAAAGCGTTAAGCTCTTCGATGCTGTAGTCGAACTTCTCTCTGTTCTGCTCCTTGAGCTGTGCCCAGGATGAAGGATTGCTGTTTCTGATGATTCCGTTGCCTAAGTCTCCGCAAACATCGCCGAGTGACTTCGGCAGGTCGCCGGTGAGGTCAATTCTCTGGTTTGCAAGGGCTATTTCACGGCAGGTATCCCACATATCAAGCATTTCATCAGTCCACTTGTAGACCTCCTGAAGCTGCTTCTTGTCTATACGAACAACGGTCGGGTCGACAACCTTGAATCTCTCGCAGGCTGCAAACAAAGCTACTGCCTCGGGATTCTCGCAGTCGTTGACGATTCCGTATGCGTGCTTATAGTCGGTTGAGCAAAGGTAATATACGCCGTCGCCCTGAGGATCTCTGGGAAGCGGAGCAAACATAAGCTCCTGATTCTCGATGTCGCCCCAAAGCTGGCTTACGTTTTCTACTGTATCGGTAAAGAAGTCTATACCGATGATATAGAACAGGCACAAGCCGTCCTTAACGCCTGAGCCGAAGGTTGCGTTGTTTCTGAGCGCCCACATTGAAGTGCCTTCGTGGTACTTGCAGTCGTTCTTAGCGAGGTCGTAGATGAGGTTTTCCGCTCTTTCGATCTCAGGTGAGTCGAGGTTTGAGTAGAATGTGCCGTTTTCGTCAATCTGGAGCATCTGCTGACCGGTTGATTCAACCAATGCGCCTGCGTATGCGTAGCCGTCGAGAGCGTAACGGTTTTCGTCTCCGTCGGAGAAGTCAAGGCACATCTGATAGAATACGTCCCATGTCCACTCGTCGTTAGCGTAAAGCTCGGCAGGGTCGTCGAAGCCCCATTCGTCCAAGACTCTTCTGTTGTAGGGGACTACGTTTGAAACGTCAAGGTCGATAACAGCGACATAATGCTGTCCGCCGAGGACGAAGAAATCTGCCATATCCTTCATGCCTGCCCAAAGCGGATCGTCATAGTCGATATAGGGGTCGACAGGCTGATACTGATTCTTAATGCAGCTCATGGGGTATGTAGCGGTTGAGTTTGTTCCCGAGGGAGTGAAATCCGGGGGAGTACCTGCAAGAATGTTATTTGCGAGGTCGTTGAATCTCTCGAAATAGTCGCATTCGATCCACTCGATGTCTCCGCCGTACTTTTCGGAGAAGGTAAAGAAGCCTGTGTTTACAACCTCATCCTCAGAGTAGTTATGGAAGTCGTCAAACCACGACAGCCACTTAATAGTTGTGTTTG
>ULUB01007921.1_pt1 | contig 22004 bp, 20 predicted proteins | sample 1958111 | NCBI WGS metagenome assembly ULUB01 (sample SAMEA4835749, study PRJEB28245) | human gut metagenome | biome: gut microbiome; material: fecal sample | place: Denmark | collected 2008
TACTACGGCAACAGGTATTGTTATTCTGGCTGCCGCTATTAAAGTTCTTGCGTCCGCTTGTAAGGACTTTGGCGAAATGAAATGGGAGGAAATTAGCAAGGGACTTGCTTCTATCGTTGTTCTGCTTGCCGAAATTACTGCCTTTACAAAACTTACAGGAAATTCAAGTCATGTGATTTCCACCGGCGTTGCTCTGATTGCTATTGCTGCGGCTATGAAAATTATGGCTTCTGCGGTGGCTGACTTCGGCACATTACAGTGGGATGAAATTGCAAGAGGACTCGTAGCCATGGCTGGTGCTTTGGCTGAGATCACGATTGCTGTGAACTTCATGCCTAAAAATATGGTCAGCATTGGTACCGGTCTTATTGCTGTATCTGCGGCTCTGCTCATCGTTGCAAATGTACTTGAAAAGATGGGCGGATTCTCCTGGGAAGAAATCGCTAAGGGTCTTGTTACCCTCGGTGGTAGTATGGCGATCCTGGCTGTGGGCTTAAATGCTATGAATGGCACACTTGCAGGATCTGCGGCACTGCTGGTAGCGGCTTCAGCACTTCTCGTGCTGACCCCCGTACTGGCAATTCTCGGAGCTATGAGTTGGGAATCTATTGTCAAAGGGCTTGTTACACTGGCAGGTGCATTTGCTGTACTCGGCGTCGCCGGTGCAGTGCTTACTCCTTTAGTACCGTCTATTCTCGGCTTAAGTGCTTCGTTGGCTCTTATCGGAGTGGCTGTTGTCGGTATCGGTGCCGGTCTTGCTCTGGCAGGTGCGGGCTTATCCGCTTTGGCGGTCGGCTTGACAGCTCTTGCGGCGGCAGGAACAGCAGGTGCTACAGCTATTGTGGCTTCACTCACGGTCATCATCACAGGTGTTGCAGGACTTATCCCTGCAATCGTAGCCAAAATTGGCGAGGCGATCGTTGAGTTCTGTAAAGTCATAGCCAATAGCGCAGGTGCAATCGGCGAAGCGGTCAAGGCTGTTGTATTGATGCTGGTCGATGTACTCGTTGAGTGTGTACCCGCAATCGCAGATGGTGCACTGAAACTGGTAGCCGGTGTTCTTGAAGCCTTGGTTGAGTACACTCCGTCTATCGTGGACTCCATCTTTAAGTTCCTGATCGCTGTGCTTGAGGGGGTTGCCAATAATTTGCCCGGTCTGATTCAGGCTGCGGTGGATGTTCTGATGGCATTCTTCTCCGGCATTGTTGACGCACTGAAAGGCATAGACACCGAAACCTTGCTGCAAGGTATTGTTGGTATCGGATTGCTGGCTGCTATTATGGCGGCTCTCAGTGCTGTTGCCGCAATGGTACCCGGCGCAATGGTTGGTGTACTTGGTATGGGCGCGGTCATTGCAGAGCTTGCTCTGGTATTGGCTGCTGTCGGTGCACTTGCACAAATTCCGGGCCTTAACTGGCTTATCAATGAAGGTGGAGAGCTACTGCAAAGTATTGGTACAGCTATTGGTAAATTTGTCGGCGGTATCGTCGGTGGATTTATGAGCGGTGTATCGAGTCAATTCCCGCAGATCGGCTCTGACCTCTCAGGTTTTATGACCAATGTTCAGCCGTTCCTTGATGGTGCGGCTTCTATAGACTCGTCTATGTTGGACGGTGTTAAAGCACTTGCAGAGACCATCCTTATCCTGACTGCCGCAAACATTCTGGATGGATTGACTTCATGGTTCACCGGTGGTAGTTCACTCTCCGGCTTTGCTGAAGAGATGGTTCCATTCGGTAAGGCGATGAAGCAGTTCTCTAACGAAATCAGCGGTATCGATGGCGAAGCGGTCGCTAATGCGGCAATCGCCGGTAAAACGCTTGCTGAAATGGCTGACACACTGCCTAATTCCGGTGGTGTGGTAGGTTGGTTCATGGGCGAGAACGACATGGAAGCATTCGGAGATCAGCTTGTACCGTTTGGTAAAGCAATGAAAGCCTTTGCTGATGAAGTGACAGGTCTGAATGCGGCTGTTGTTCAAGAAGCAGCTACAGCAGGTAAGGCAATGGTTGAAATGGCGGCTACTATTCCGAATAGTGGTGGTGTCGTCGGTTTCTTTGCAGGTGAAAACGACATGGAGGACTTTGGCGAACAGCTCGTTCCATTTGGTAAGGCAATGAAAGAATACGCTGATGCCGTTTCCGGGCTAAATGCCGATGTCATTCAAAATAGCGTTGTTGCAGGCAAGGCACTTCTGGAACTTGCTAATACCGTTCCGAATACGGGCGGCGTTGTGAGCTGGTTTACAGGCGACAATGACCTTGAAACCTTTGGCGAACAGCTTGTACCGTTTGGCAAGGCAATGAAAAACTATTCTATGGCTATTGCCGGAATCGACCCAGAGGTGGTTGTCGGGTCTGCGAATGCTGCAAAGGCATTGGTTGAGCTCGCAAACAATCTGCCGAACACAGGTGGCATTGTAAGTTGGTTCACCGGTGATAACGATATTGGCGACTTCGGTGAGAGCCTTGTTTCGTTTGGTAATTCCTTTGCCGCATACTACAACAGTATCAGTGGTGTGGATGTAACCAAGTTAAGCGGGGTCGTGGTTGAATTTAAGAACCTTGTAGATCTGGCAAATGGCGTTAAAAACATTGATACCAGTGGTATGTCTTCGTTTGCCAAAAATCTGAAGAAGCTCGGTGACTCCGGCATTGACGAGTTCATCAATGCATTTACCAACGCCAATTCCAGAGTAACGACAGCCGCTAATACGATGGTTACGACATTCATCAATGCTGCAAATGCACAGAAAACCAATCTGAGCAATACTTTTGTTTCCATGGTCAATGGCGTTATTACAGCTTTGAGGAACCAGTATTCACAGTTTGCAACTGCCGGAACCACGATGATGACCAACTTCATCTCCGGTGTGAAAACCAACGACAATTCCGCACGCACCGCCTTCACCAACATGGTGTCTGGGTGTCTGACTGCGATTAAGAACAAGTATTACGAGTTCACGACGGTTGGGCAAACGACCATGATAAAGTTGATTGCAGGTATCAGGGAGAAGAACACGGCCGCAAAAGAAGCATTCATTTCCATTGTGAATGCCTGCCTGACTGCTATTCGGGATAAGTATACCGACTTCTATAATGCAGGCGTGTATCTTGTCAAGGGCTTTGCGGCTGGTATTGATGAGTATACATGGTATGCGGAAGCAAAAGCCAGAGCAATGGCACGAGCGGCGGCTGCGGCAGCAGAAGCGGAATTGGACATCAATTCTCCGTCCAAGGTTGGTTATCGCATCGGCGGATTCTTTGGTCTGGGCTTTGTCAATTCTCTAATTGACTATGCCGACAAATCCTATGATGCAGGTACATCTATTGCTGCTTCAGCTAAAGAAGGTCTCCGCAATGCCGTTTCTAAGATTAGCGACTTCATTGAGGACGGCATCGAGTCTCAGCCTACTATCCGTCCTGTACTTGACCTTTCTCAGGTGCAGGCAGGTGCAGGTAAATTGTCGGCTCTGCTAAGCAGAAGTCAGGCGATGAGCATTAGTGCGGATTTGGAGCGTCAGTCAGTGGCTACCGTTCAAAATGGAGAAACTGCATCTGCTACAAGCAACAACTTCAACTTTACACAAAATAACTATTCGCCTAAGGCGTTGTCCAGAATTGAACTTTATCGTCAGACAAAGAATCAATTCTCGGTATTGGAAGGATTGGTGACATCATGATCTATTCGTTTGCTGTCACCAACTACTTAGGTGACAGAATCAAGCTTGAACTGGGGAAGCCTGAGGTTTCGGGCTTCCTCATCAAGTCTGTAACCGGTTTAGGTCCGGTTAAGGCAACGGTCAACACGACCGAGGTCGTTACAAATGACGGCTCCATGTTCAACTCTGCCAGACTGAGTCAACGCAATATTGTATTTCAACTTGCTTTTGTTGATACACTCTATGGCGAAACGATTGAAGATATCCGGCAGAAATCCTACAAATATTTTCCAGTGAAAAAGAACATCGAGCTTGTCATTGAGACCGACAACCGTTATGTAAAAATCAACGGATATGTGGAATCAAATGAACCGGACATTTTCAGTTCGCAGGAAGGGGCTCAGATTTCTGTTATCTGCCCCGACCCATATTTCTATTCTGCTGGTGAGGACGGAAACAATGTGACCGACTTCTACAGCATTGACCCCGTGTTTGAGTTTCCCTTCTCCAACGAATCTTTGACAGAGCCGCTGCTTGTATTTGGCGAAATCCAAATCAAGACGGAGGGTGTTATCACCTACCACGGTGATGCTGAAATTGGTGTGAACATCTACATTCATGCGATTGGGCCTGCTTCCAACATCAACATTTATAATACGGAAACCCGAGAGGTTATGACTATCAACACGACCAAAATAGAAAAGCTTACTGGCAAAGGCTTGGTGGCAAGTGACGATATTGTCATTAACACATCTAAGGGTGAAAAGAGTATTACACTGGTGCGAGAGGGCAAGTCTTATAACATCTTGAACTGTTTGGATAAGAACACGGATTGGTTCACTCTGTCAAAAGGAGATAACATTTTTGCTTTCACAGCGGAGACCGGGGTCACAAATCTTCAGTTCAGAATCGAGAATCAAGTAATCTATGAAGGAGTGTAAATGCTATGGAACTTTTGGTTTTGAACACAGACTTCGAGTCCATAGCCGTCATTGATACTTATGAGTCTATGATTTGGACTGACCGCTATGACGCATATGGAGATTTCGAAATATACTTTGCTATGGACGAGAGTTTGCTTCAGTATCTCAAAGAAGATTACTACCTCTGGCTCAAGGATTCGGAGCACTGCATGATTATTGAGAACATCAAGATCAATGCCGATACCGAGGAGGGCAACCACCTTATCGTGACCGGCAGATCTTTGGAATCGATATTGGAGCGCCGTATCATCTGGGGGCAGCGAGTCTTCAATGGGAATTTGCAAAATGCAATCCAGACGATGCTCAACGAGAACATCATCTCGCCGTCCATTGCAGACCGCAAAATCGCAAATTTTATATTTGTGGCTTCAACTGACCCTAAGGTGACAGGACTGAAAATTGATAACCAGTACACCGGAGACGATCTTTATACGGTCATCAAAGGTCTCTGTGAGGAGAATAATCTGGGATTCAAGATTGTGCTGACTGATGAAAACCAGTTTGCATTCAGTCTGTATGCAGGGGTCGATAGGTCCTATGACCAGACAGAAAATCCATATGTCGTCTTCTCTCCAAACTTTGAGAACATTATCAACAGTAATTATTACTCGTCCAAAGCCAGCTTTCGGAATGTGACTCTGGTTGCCGGAGAGGGCGAGGGTGCATCCAGAAGAACTACGGTGGTGGGTTCCGGTTCGGGGCTTGACCGCCGTGAGCTTTTTACGGATGCCCGAGACATTTCGTCCGATACGGAAGACGGAACACTTTCTGAAGCCGAGTATCTTGCTCAGCTTAAAACAAGAGGCGAAAAGAACCTTGCCGACTATCCTATCACCACAGCTTTTGAGGGTGAAGTGGAAGTGACAAGGCTCTTTAAGTATGGCGAGGACTTTTTCATTGGTGACATCGTACAGATTGCCAATGAGTATGGTAATGAAGGGTCGGCTTATATTTCCGAGCTAATCATTTCCAACAGTGAGGAAGGATTATCCATCTATCCGACCTTTAAGACAATTTCAAAGAAGGAGGGATAAGTTAAATGAGCGTAACCTGTGGATTTTATAACTCTTTGAACGGCGACCGTAAGTATGACGCTGCACAGATGTCAGCTATCTTTGACGGGTTAATTATCGACGGTGTATTCGCATCCATCGGAACCGCATTTGCCGTGAAAGCAGCAGGCGGTTTGACAGTGAATGTAGGCATTGGTAAAGCGTGGTTTGACCACACATGGACAGTCAACGACAGTATTCTGCCAATGACAGCCCCTGAAGCTGAAGTGCTACTTGACCGTATCGACGCGGTGGTACTGGAAGTAAACGGAACGGAATCAGTTCGTGAGAACACCATCAAGTTTGTAACTGGTACCCCATCAAGTGCTCCTGTGCGACCGACATTGGAAAACGAGGGCAATGTACATCAATACCCATTGGCGTACATCTACCGCAAATATGGTACTTCTGTCATTACTCAGGCAGATATTACGCCGATGGTGGGTACGGAAGTAACTCCATTTGTAACAGCCATTCTGCAAACCATTAGTCTTGACGAGCTACTTGGCAAATGGCAGGACGAGCTTGACCAGTTTGTTGCCGCTCAATCCAAAGAGGTAGACGAATGGATTGCTTCTGAGGAGGCTGACTACACTGCATGGTTTGACCAGATGAAAGCTGACCTCAAAAATGAGCAGGCGGTACTGGACGAATGGATTGCCGCAGAGCAGACAGATTTCCTGAACTGGTACAACCAGATGAAAGGACAGCTCAGTGGCGATGTTGCCGGTAATCTTCAGATCTCCCTCGATAAGGAGGAGATCAAGCGAATCCTTTTGGTGGGCTTTGAAGACGGCATCAAAGAGTTTTCGGACGATGGCACGGTCATCACATCGACTGCCAGCGATGGCAGAACCCTGACGAAGACTTTTACGAACGGGTTTCTAACGATGACCAATGTGCTGAAAAGTGCAGCAGGAGCAGAAGTGGCGAGAGCTGTTAAAACCTTTGACTCCAGCGGCAAGCTTATCAGTACGACAGTAACTTATTCTTAAAGCGAAAGGAGAAATTCAAAATGGCAGAAGAAGATCTGATTTTTGGTAAAAATCGTCATTTCTTCGGCGGCATTGAGCCGTCCAATATGCTGGCATTCGGTGTCGCAGCAGAAAGCGGCGTTGTAAAAGTAACTGCAACGCTCCCTGAGGACACTGTTGTGAATGGGCAGACCCTTTGCACTGTGGAGGGTGCTATCATTCGCAGAAAGACAACGGATTACCCGACTGACGAATTTGACGGCGATCTGGTGGCTAACATCAAGGCATCTACAGTCTTTGCGGACAGTGGAGCATCCGCTACGGGTACTTATTACTATGCCGCATTCCCTTACACTACGCAGGGTGTTTACAATCGAAATAAGGCAAATTGTGTGGTAGTCAACGAGCCTGAGCCGATGGCTGCATTTTCCGCAAAGTCGGTTTATGTATCGGCTACTGATACGGCTACGGTTGAAATTACCGCCAAGCTGCCGAGTGGTGTTGCAGGTGCGGTTATCCGCAGAAGTACGACCGGCTATCCGGCAACGGAGAACGACGGCGACCTGTTTAAGAACATTACAGCGGACGGTACTTATACAGACAGTAATGTAACAGTCGGCGTGGTTTATTACTACTCTGCATTCCCATACACCAGTACCGGTGCTTATAACCGTAGTGAGGCGAACAGAACAAGCGTTACTCCGAAGAAGAGAGACTACCTGTTTGGTTATGACCTCGTGAAGGCGACTTCCAGTCCTACCGGACGAGTGACTTATCCATCTGATGTGGATAATGCAGCGTTTACTCCTGCGGCAATGAACTTCAACACCAGCGTATTCAACTATGGCGGTTGGGATTTCGAGCCGGGTGAGAAGTTTATGCCCCGTCCCTGTATGCTGACTTATGCTGGTAAGGTTGACCACTATCTGAATCCTAACGATTACACCAAGAAAGTGGATGGCACTGCTTCCAAGGTTGCGGACACTTCTTTCGGCGGCAACGCTATGATGGAGTGGCCTAAGATCTATACGAAGCGTTGGGAGGAGAACGGCATTTATCATTTCCGTTGCTCTGACACCCCGCAGGATGATGATTGGGATTGCTGGTGCAATTACGACCGTAATAACAACCAGATTGACCATTTCTACACCCCAATCTATTTCGGCTCGCTGGTTTCCAGTAAGCTACGTTCTATCAGTGGTACAAGCAACAGCGTTTCTACGACTGCTGCGAACGAAATCACCTATGCTAAGGCGAATGGTGATGACTGGTACACTGAGGTACTGGCTGACAGACTGCTGATTCAGGATCTGCTGGTTATGATGGCAAGATCCACGGAATGCCAGACTGCGTTCGGCTACGGACAATGCAATTTGTCTTCCGCAATCGCCCCCGGTACGATGAACGCCAAGGGTATGTTCTGGGGTGATGACGACAAGACTTCCGGTGTGAAGGTATTTGGCATGGAGAATTTGTGGGGCAACCTGTGGCGCCGTACTGCCGGTTGGATGTTTGTAAACAGCGTTCAGAAAGTCAAGTTGACCCGTGGTACGCACGATGGTTCTACTGCTACCGACTACAATACGGATGGCAGTGGTTATATTTCCGTAGCTAACAGCGGCATCTCCGGTTCTTCCGGCGGTTATATTTCCAGTATGCTTACTGCTGATTACGGTAGATTGCCTACTGCGGCATCCGGTTCGAGCAGCACATACGAGTGCGATGTTGTATACTTCAGTAGCGGCACTTATTACGCGTTTGTCGGCGGCTACTCGAGCGGTGGCCTTCTATGCGGTCCGTTCTCTGCTGATCTGAACGTTGCGGCGCCCGGTTCGGCCTCGGGCCGTGGCGCGGCTCTCTCTTGTAAACCGCTTGCTGCTGCGTAAGCAGCGAGGAGAGGACGGGAGAACCTTAGGTTCGCCGGGCTAACGAAAATATATAAAAATTTAATAGGGGTATACACTGCGCCCATCGCGATTGTCGGCGGCAACTGGAACAATGACCTTCAATGCGGTCCGTTCTATGCTAATCTGAACAATACGGCGTCCAATTCGAACTCGAACAATGGCGCGGCTCTATCTTATCCATTAAGAATACTCTCAGCAATGCAGTGTATACCGCCGTGAAAACGGCAAGAGAGCTTTGCATCTCTTCCTCACCGCTTGGTGAAAATCAACTCGGTGCAAGCATCTGTTAGTAGCTGAGAATAAGTCGAACGCGGATGAGAGGATAAGAGAGAACATGAAATCCTATAACCACCTGTATGAAAACACAATATCCGAAACAAACCGAAGATACGCCCTGTCGCAGGCAAAGCACAGCAAGCGATTCCGTAAGATCATGAGACACCGGCATATGTCCGACGATGCAGCAGTTGAACAGTCCTATGAATGGATCGTCAACTACGAAAACGCCGAGCATGTGCCGGTTTTCATTTACGACGGAATTACGAGAAAGCAGCGTGTCATCATTGTGCCCACCATGGAAGAACTGTTGGTTCAGCACTGCATTGTTAGTGCATTAAAACCGATGTTCAGCAAGGGCATGTATGAGCACAGTTATGCCAGCTTACCGGGACGAGGTGCCCATAAAGGCAAGCAGGCCATCGAGAAGTGGATCAAACCGTATGTAAACTTCCGCCAGCTCAAACGCAAAGTTTCGAGATTTGACAAGCAGGATGACACCCGAGTGTATCACAAACTCGTCAGTCTTTACACTGTGAAAGGAGGAAAAGTCGATGGAGTTAAATTACAAGTACGCCGAGAGTACAGTCAAGCCGGCTGCACTTGAGGTCGCTGTGGGTACAGTGTATCTCCGCAAGGATATTACCAGCATTACCCGAACATCGGAGCAGGAGAACAACGATACTGTTTACTGGACTTATCAGGAAGCGGCACTGACTCCTCAGGAGTTTAATGACTATACCAGTCTGCTTATGGCTGAAAACGCCATTAAGGGTACGAATGACTCCGCCAACATTGTTCAGCTCATGACCGGTCAGGAGATGGGTGACAACAATCAGCTCGCCATCATGGAAGCGATTGCTGACCTGTATGACATCATGACAACAATGATTCCCGAATAAGGAGGTTACGGACATGGTAGAACTCTATACCAAGCTTATTATCAATAAGCGCAGAACACTCGACCAGGTGCCTGCCAAGTTTCAGGCGGATGTCGAGGCAAGGTTGTTAGAATATGGCTACGATTCCAACGGCGATCCCATCGCTAAGGAGAAGTAGTCATGTTTTATATTTTATCCAAAATTCTGATAGGAGGTAACAACATGGTAGCACTGTATGTCGCACTCATCATCAACGGCAGGAGAACTTTCAGCCAGGTTCCGGCTAAGTTCAAGGCGGCTGTTAAGGCTGATCTGGAAGCGATTGGTCTTGACGAGAACGGTAATCCGGTGGATTAACCGAAACGGGTGGAGGGCCTGCCTGACGGTGGGCTCTTCCGCCTACTAAAAAGAGGTTTGGGGTGATATTTTCCACGAACTTCTTAATTCTTTTCATCAAAAGGAGGATGATACATGGAAATGGCACCCTGGCTTCAGACGGTACTGACCATTCTTGGTGCGGTACTGGCGTCTTCTGGATTTTGGGCATTTATTCAGGAGAAAGACAAACGCAAAGCTGCTGAAAACAAGCAAAACAGCGTTGAAAGTCAAATGCTCATTGGTCTGGCACATGACCGTATTATTTATCTTGGTATGGTATATATCGAGCGAGGTTACATCACACAGGATGAATACGAAAATCTGTATGAATACCTCTATAAACCATACGAGAAGCTTGGCGGCAATGGGTCAGCCAAACGAATTATGACGGAAGTCAACAAATTACCCATTCACAAGTCGACTTATACGCTCGATAAGGAGGAAAGTTGAATGAAAAAGATTTAACCCGGAGGTGAGATTATGAGTTATAGCATTACTGGCACTACCATCACTTTGACCCGAGGTGATACATTTGAGGCTCTGGTCTCTGCCACCAAGAAAGACGGGACGCAGTACATTCCTGTTGAAGGCGACTCTATTCGCTTTGCGATGAAGGAAAATTACGACGACGCCCGTCCCCTTCTTGTCAAAGATATTCCGATTGACACGATGATGCTGGTGCTCGAACCTGAGGACACGGCTGATCTGAACTTTGGCAAATATGTCTATGACATTCAGCTAACCAAAGCAAACGGAAAAGTCGACACCTTCATCACGAAAGCTACTCTTAAGCTTTCAGAAGAGGTTGATTGAGCATGGGTGGAGTAAGTGGAATCGGGTCTATTCAAGGACACCTTTCACCCATAGGCAGCTTATCGGGAACATTATCGGTTCCGCTTGGTAGTACAACGGACTGTGATATTTATGAGGGCGAGTACAACATCACCCCCACTGATACGGTTCAGGTATTGCCAACGGCCAACAAACTGCTGAAACACGATATTGTGATTGAAGCAGCCCCCAGTGGTATTCCGGAAGGGAGTGAGATGGCTACGGACGAAGACATTGACAACTTGATTGACGATGTATTTGGCACGGATATTGAAACGGAGCCGGACGAGCCTACTTACAACCCTGATGATATTGCCACAGATGAAGAGCTCGATGATGTCTTAAATGATATTTTCGGGTGACATAAATAACCTGGTCACAGCAGCGTCATATGACACTGTGACAAAATAATTTTATTCCAATAGGAGGAATGTACAATGGCAGATTCTATTAAGATCACGACCCTGGCGCAGTTGAAGGTTGCTCTTCAGGCAGCTAAGACTTACATCGATGGCGAAATCGATGCCCTGGGTACCCTTGCGGGTAAGAGCGAAGTCGCTTATGATGACCTTGCTGCTGCTCTCAAGGCTCTGATTGACGGCAAGGCTGATGGTACTGTCGTCACTACTCTGGTCGGTGATGATACCGGCAAGTCTGTTCGTGCTATCTCTGCTGAGGAAGTTGCCAAGATCGTGGCTGGCGCTAACGAGTCTTATGACACTCTGAAGGAGATTGCCGACTGGATTATGAGCGACACCACCGGTGCTGCTAAGATGTCCAATGACATCAGCCGTCTGGATGCTATTCTGGATGGTATCGGTGACACTACCGGTGGTGAGTACGCTACTGTCGTAGCCTATGTTGAGGCTATGATTGCCGCTCTGGGTATTGCAGATTATGCTAAGACTGCGGATGTCAACGCTAATCTGACTAAGAAGGTCGATAAGGTTGACGGTAGCCGTCTGATGACCAATGCCGAGGGTACTAAGCTGGCAGGTATTGAGGAGGGTGCTAACAAGACTGTTATCTATGACGGTCTGGACAGCACTGATAAGACTCAGGCTCTGTCCGCTGCTCAGGGTAAGGTCCTGGATGACAAGATCAAGGCAATCAATACCGGTATGGAGGAACTGGGCGCCGGCGATATGCTGAAGTCCGTTTACGATACCGATAATAACGGCAAGGTAGACGGTGCTGACAATGCTGACAAGTTGGGTGGCGTCGCTGCTTCCGAGTACGCTCTGAAGAGTGAGCTGCACACTCATGCGAACAAGGATTTTCTTGATACGCTGACTGGTGCTACTGACGCTGAAGTTCAGGCTCTCTGCACTGAGGTCTTTGGCGCCTAAGTTATGGCTGTTCTCAGGGAGGGTGTAACAGCCCTCCCTAATCTTTTCAAAGGAGCGTGAGTCGAATGCCCGATAACAAGCTGGTAACTCTCGAACAGTTCGGGGTACTTGCTCGACAGACAAAGTCGTATGTAGACGGTAAAGTAGGCTCCACTGGTGATATTCAGTCGGGTAACACCGTTAAGACTTTTTCTAAAGACTTTAAGACCGTCACCACGGTGTACGCAAATGGGAACCAGCTTGTAAAGACTTTTTCGGACGATATGAAAACAGTCACATCGGTTCTCACTGACGCTGAAGGAACGGTCATTGCAACCGAAACCAAGACCTTCTCTGACGACGGTCTCGTCATTTCTACGGACGTGGTTTACGGCGAATAAGACGCGAAAAACAGTGTTTAGATGTAGGTTACTTCTGTATTATTCCTACACTTTGGCTGAAAAAGCCTGTAATTACGGGATATTTTGTTTCTGTAATACGGTCAATTATCAGATTGCGATAAAAGCTGTCCGAGTATAGTGAGCATCGGATTTTGAATCCGTATAAAATTTGGGGCACCTTTCTTACGGAGGGTGCCCCAAGAGGTCTTTATTTCATCAGTTGATGTGAAGGATATCGAACATGACTTGGCGGTGGGTCACTCTTCTCTCTTATCTATTCTCTCTTATCTCTTCACCGGAAAAAGTCGCTGCAGGAAGTAAGAGAAGAGAGAAAAGTGAATAGTGAATAGAGAAGAGTACAAAAGAAAAAAGCCTTGATGGCTTTTTTCTTTTGGTCGAGGTGACAGGATTCGAACCTGCGGCCTCCACGTCCCGAACGTGGCGCTCTACCAAACTGAGCCACACCTCGATATTCAGTTTCAGAACGTAAGATATTATATCACACACGGTTAGGTTTGTCAACCGAAAATGCCGCACTTCTTAAAAACAATTGAAAAATCGCTTGAAGAAATGCGGCATAAATCTACGCTTTTAAATCAATCCTTATGAATCCTATAGACGTTTACGGATACTCCGCCGCCTACCGGCACTACTATTGTTCTCAAATCCCAGCTTTGCCACTCTGAAAGCGCACGGCTGTCTGTTATGATAGTGGGGGTGCACAGCTCGAGTGCTGAGCCGTTGTTTTCAATGAAGACAGAGCAGTCCTGACCCTTATAGTCCTTGCCCTTGAGCATATATCTCGCCGAGAAAAGAACTCCGCCGTCGTTGGGCAGATACTTTTGAGTGTCGCAGCCCAAGCCTACTATCTCGCCCTTGAAATAATAGCCGTCGGCGCTGCCCGTGAAGGGAATCATGTTTATGCCGCCTGCGTCTGAAAATACTCCGGCAGCCTCCTGAGTTTTAACGTCAACAGTCATCAAATACTCAAGTATAACTATCTCCTCATTTTTGCCTAAGACAATGTCCTTGGCTATTGCCTCGGCCTGCTTTTTGGTCTTGACAGGCGACCACTGGGAAGCGTCGTTATTGTCATCACCTGTGTTTGGTGAAAAGAATACGTTTTTAGGAGTTTTTATCACTTCGTCTGACACCTCATCTTCATTTTCGGCTTTGTTCTGCACTCCGTTGTTGCTGTCGGACTTAGGTGTGCTGCCTGAATCGTCCTTACCGGCTTTACCCAATGCCGTACCGGCAAAAAATGCTGCGACTATTGCGATTACCAGCACTGCTGCGGCTATTGCTTTTTTCATACCTTGTAAGCTCCCTTTACATATTTTAAGTCGTTTGGGATTTATACGAATACAACCGGGATAAATAAATTCACCCCGGTTGAATATTGCTTTTAGTTTACTAAGCTATGGCGATGCCTATGTCCTGAGTCAGTTAATCAAGCGGCTTCATCGTCGGGAACAGCAAAACGTCCCTGATTGAAGCGCTGTCAGTCAGCAGCATGACAAGCCTGTCTACACCGAAGCCCAAGCCTCCCGTCGGGGGCAGACCGTATTCGAGGGCGGTTACATAGTCGTAGTCCACCTGTGCCTTGCTCTCGGGGTCAAGCTCCTTGCGCTGGTCAACCTGACGCTCAAAGCGCTCCTTCTGGTCAATCGGGTCGTTAAGCTCGCTGAATGCGTTTCCGAACTCTGTTGCGTTGATAAAGTACTCAAAGCGCTCTGTAAACGCAGGGTCGCTCGGCTTGCGCTTTGCAAGCGGACTTATCTCAACAGGGTAGTCATAGATAAATGTCGGCTGAATGAGGTTTTCTTCAACGTAAGCGTCGAAGAACTCAGCTAAGATTGCGCCCTTTGTCGGAACCTCAGGCAAAGCTACATGGTGCTCGTTGGCACAAGCTACAGCGTCTTCGTCGGTCTTCCAGTCGTTAAAGTCAACGCCTGAGTACTTCTTAACGGCTTCAACCATAGTAAGTCTTTCCCAGTGAGAAAGGTCTATGGTCTTGCCCTGATACTCAATTGTCAGAGTTCCGCAGACGTTTTGGGCAACCGTCTTCATCATCTCTTCGACCAAATCCATCATACCGTGGAAATCTGTATACGCCTGATAAAGCTCAATTGTTGTAAACTCGGGGTTATGCTTGGTGTCCATGCCCTCGTTTCTGAAAATACGTCCGACCTCGTAAACCCTGTCCATTCCGCCGACAACCAAACGCTTTAAGTAAAGCTCTGTTTCTATTCTCAAAACCATGTCCATATTAAGGGCATTGTGATGTGTCAAAAACGGTCTTGCGGAAGCGCCTATTTCAAACGGAGTCAAAATAGGAGTATCAACCTCCAAAAAGCCCTTTGAATCAAGGTATGCTCTTAGCTCACGCATTATCTGACTGCGCTTTCTGAAGGTATCCTTTACCTCGGGGTTGACGATGAGGTCAACATACCTCTGGCGGTAGCGGGTGTCTCTGTCCTTAAGTCCGTGCCACTTTTCGGGCAGGGGAATAAGCGACTTGGAAAGAAGGGTAATCTTTCTTGCATGAATAGAGATTTCTCCTCTTCTTGTTCTGAATACAAAGCCATCTATGCCGACAATGTCGCCGATATCCCACTTTTTAAACTCTGCAAAGGATTCCTCGCCGATATCGTTCATCCTGACATAGCACTGCATTCTTCCCGACACATCCTGAATGTCGATGAAGTTAGCCTTGCCCATGTCTCTCCAGCTCATTATTCTGCCTGCAATGCTGAAATTGACAGCCTTTATGGCTTCGATTGCCTCGTTGAGCTTTTCGGCGTCGTCGCCGCAGGCGTCCTTGGCTTTTTGCTCCTCGGCTTCGTAGTATGCTCTTAAATCCTGAGTTGTGGTATTAAAATCAAACTTTGTTATCTCGAACGGATTCTTGCCCTCCTGCTTTAATGCGTCGAGCTTGTCCATTCTTATCTTGATGAGCGAGTTTAATTCTTCGCTCGACATCTCCTCTTCCGAGGGGTTCATTAAAATTTCGTCAGCCATCTTAATGTCATTCCTTTCCGGGCGCAAACCTGACTTTTCTGCGCCTGCTTTCAGCGATGGTTACTTGTCTATATTCAAAACTTCAAACTTAAGTGTTCCCGACGGAACTTCAACCTCGAAAATATCTCCGACCTTTTTCTTAAGGCAAGCCTTGCCGATAGGTGATTCATCGGAAATCTTGTTGTTGTCGGGGTCTGATTCGGTCGAACCTACTATCTGATACTCTAAAATTTCATCAAGCTCGAAGTCCTTGAGCTTTACAAATGAGCCTATGCCCACTTCATCTAAGGACAGACTGCCGTCGTCAACTATAATGGCGTTGGCAATAACAACTTCAAGGTCTGCAATCTGAGCTTCAAGCAAGCCCTGCTCATTTTTTGCTTCATCATATTCTGCGTTTTCCGAAAGGTCACCGTATGAACGAGCTTCTTTGAGCTTGTCGGCTACCTCTTTACGTCTTATAGTTACTAAATATTCAAGCTCTTCCTGAAGCTTTTGGAATCCCTCGCGCGACATTGTCGTTGCTTTTATAGCCATTATTCAAGTCCTCCGTATAAAATATATATTTACGGTGTCGGTGAGTCACAAACGCACCGTATTCTTAAATTAATATTATACAGTTTTTTGAATGACGTGTCAAGGCTGATTTCCTTGAAAAAGGTCATATGAAGCCCAATTCAACGCATTTCATCGGTCGAGTACGCCATTTCACCTCATTGTCGCAAATTTTGCGACAGCTTGAAGATTTTTATGCTTACATTAATCAGCAGCTACCGCAAAATACGTTCACTATTAAATTATGTACCCTACTTTTTAAAGAACAGCACTCCTAAGCAGCAGGGACCGCAATGGCTTGAAACCGTACATCCGGCATATGTCTCAAGAACTTCTTCAAACGGCTGAAGCTCCTTTACAAGCTCTTTGACCTTCGCAACAAGCTCATCCGGGACATGGGAATGGGTTATAAAAATCCTTTTGGTGTCTATATCATCTCTGCCCTGAAGCCGTCCTCTGACGTAATCCGAAATTGATTTTTCCATCGAACCGCGATACTTTTTGCCGACCGTCATTTTGCCGTTTATGACCTCAATCTCAGGGCGCAGCTTTAAAATATTTGCTCCGAGTGCAACTACGCTCGGACATCTTCCGCCCTTTTGCAAATAGTTCAGCGTTTGCAGAACGAAGCTGACGTCGAGCTTTTCCTTTATGCGGTTCAGCTCGTCTGCAATCTGCGCCGCCGGCAGGCCCTCCTGTGCCATCTCATGCGCTCGCATAACCAAATGACCGGAGCCGCTCGAAAGGTTTCTTGAGTCTATAACATATACGTTTTCCAGCTCGGACGCCGCAATGCAGGCGTTTTGATAGCAGGAGGAAAACTCGCTTGATATATTTATATGGATAACGCTCATGCCCTGATCTGTGTACTTTTTAAAGGTATCATAGTATTCCTGAACCGACATAGCCGAGGTTTTCGGCAAAACTCCCGTTTTGTCGACATATTCAAACACTCCGAACGGGTCTATGTCAATTCCGTCTCTTTTAAGCTCCTCTCCGACGTATACTCCCAAGGGCATGACCTCGGCGCCGCATCTTTCATACAGCTCGTCGGTGAGGTCGCAGGTTGAATCGCAGGTGATTTTTGTCTCAGACATATAAGCATCTCCTTAATTATTTAAACTTGTTCTAAAGTATCGGATAAAGTTTATTACCATCCCCAGCCGCCGTGTTTTCCCCATGAGGGAAGCTCGGCATCAAGTGTTCTTTGCTTCGGGAAGGGCGTTACGGCGGCATACCTACCGCTCGACTCATCAAGCCTTAAAGCAGAGCCTTTAGCGGCGTCTCTTAAGTAAATTTCTTTTATTACATTGCCGTTTTCGCCTAAAAGCTTGAGCGTTTCACCCTCTTTAAGTGAAAATCCGCAGGTTATGCTGCCCAGAGCATCGTTTCTTGAATAGTTTTTGCAGACTATTTTCAGGGTTTTTCCGGGCTTGATTTCTGCCACCGGCAAAACAAAGGCTTCGTTTGTGTCATTGTCGACAAAGGCAAGACCCTTTGTTGTGACGACCTGTGTACCCCTATTCTTCAAAACGATGTAGTCCTGCGCGCCCTTATAGGAGACCTCATAAATGTCAATGCCTGCCGACGCATTTTTAACAGACACTTCAATCTCAATGCTGTCGCCGTACAGCTCGTCGGATATAACCGTTTCGCTGTCATAAATCTTGACGCCGTTTATAACGAAGTATTCAAACTCATAGCCCTCGTCAGCCTGACAGCTTATCGGGATGCTAAGACCCTTGAAATATTCGCCGCTGTAGGCGTAGGTTTCGTCATATGTTATTGATGCTGTGTTGATTTTAACGGTTGCGTGCTCCGTCGGCTCGAAGCTTACCTTGTAGACCTGCTCGCTGTCGTATTCGGAGAACACGCTTGCAAGCTGTCTCTTAGCGGCGTACGGGCGCATTTTGATCCAGTCCTTGGCTTTTTTAAGCTCTCCGGATACGCTCCATGTCGACGCTCTGCCCTCGTTGGCGGCTGCGACAAGCTCGTGAAGTCTGAGCGTGTGCATCTCGTCAAGCTTATCGCCCACCTTATAGCCCTCATAGTAATAGTTCATCATGTCAAACATTATTGAAATGAATTTTTCCTTGACGTCCTGCCGCTTGCACATTGAAATCAAAAGGTCGCTGCGGCGATACTTTTCGCCGTCGTCATGGACATCTAAATCCCAGTCGACGGGCTGGCGGTTAAAATATGTCTCATTAAACAGATATGCTATGTGGCGCTCCAAAAAGTCGGTATTGTACAGACCGAGGCTGAAGTCGGTGTCAAACAGCATAAAGCGCCATCTGCCGTCGAAGCGTTCGTCATTTGAAGCAAGAGACGTATCGCCTGAAACATATCTATATGCCTTGTAGTTGTTATTAGGCCAGTCGCCGTTTCCTATATAGGAATTAAGCGCATAGTAGGTCAAGAAGTTATCGATATCCAGCATCTGCTCAAGCTCGGCAAACGTAGCGTCGTCGGTTAAGTCCTTATAGGCATAGGAATACATCTTCTCCCAGTCCGCCTTTGCTATGTCGGAGCGCTCGCTGTCGGGGTCGTCCTTAATCATGTACTCACAGCCCTTTACAATGTCCCAAGTGCCGTCTGTGACGTTGTATTTATGGTCCAGCCAGTCCTGAGAGAACACCTCCTGACACCATGCAAAGCCGTAGTACTCGCCGTTTAAGAATACTGCGGCAGGGCGGGAGTGCTTAGCGTCAACATCGGCGTCCATTGCAAGATACGACATTGTGTCGTCACGGGCAAAGAGCGCACCGTTGTCGTTTGCGCAGGCTCTTAATGAAAGCTTCTTCTGCGACTTAAGCTTATCGCCGTTTGAATCGACGGCGTCGGGGAAGAACTCATAGCGGAAGCGGTTGTTGACCTCGTCATACTCGCTTCTTGCATAGAATCTTAAATTCTTCTGGTCGTTGGCTCTTGACCATCCGCCGAAAATTCTCATTCCGCATTTTTGCGAGATAACGCAGGTTCCGTCGTATTCATATACCTCTAAATAAGCAGGACGCTCGCCCTGCATACCCCTTTGGTTCCAGTTTGCAGGGTCTGTCGGCTGAATCTGCTTTGTCGGATTTGTTGCAAGGTAATCGTCACGCATTTTGCCGAGGATAAAGATTCCGTCCTCATAGTTATAAAGCATATCCGGGTCAATCGTAACGGAAAATACCAAGCAGTCAAAGCGGCTTGCTATATCTGCGTCCACAAAGTAGCTTCTTGTGACCGGCTCGGAAAAGCTTCCGTCCTCATACACGGCGCAGGCGGTTATGGAGTAGGGGGAGCAGCCCTTATCGCTGCTTGCCCTTAGGTTTATGCCGTCCATATAGGGCTTGCCGTCTGTCCTCGGGTCGTTGCCGTTTTTTGTGTACAGAATTTTTACGGCGTTTTCAGCGGAAAGATAAAGCTTTTCGCCGCTTGAATAAAAGCCGCAATCCAAAGAAAATTTGACCGGAGACGAATTGGTAGAGCCGATTTTTTCCGGCGGCAGAGCGCCTGCATCAAGCTCGTCTGCCGTGACGGATTTTACGGGCGTGGGATGAAATGTCACCCAGCGTTCGGCTGAAAGAGTTATTACAACAGCAAGTATAAACAAGGCGGCAACGGCAATGATCACTACCGCTTTTATTTTGTTGCTTGATCGTTCGGACATATGAAAATCTTCCTTTCCTGACAGGGCATAATAAGCTGAAAGCTCTTAATATCTATTGATAAAGCCTGTGCTTTACGCAAGGCGGCACGTCAGCCGACCGAAATAGGCTTCTTCTATGCTTTTATAAATTGCAGTGTATATATAATAGCAGATTTTTTGTGCGTTGTAAACAAATAATTATGTTTTTTGTTAAGAATGCTTGCAAGTACTGCGTTAATGCTGTATACTCTATAAGAGCACAAGGTTTTTTGAACACGGAAATTGCTTATCAATGCGCTTTATACGAATAGGGCGCAGGTCTGTCGGCTGACCTTCGGATTTTTAAGGAATAAAAAAATCTGAAACAGCTCGAGCGGCATTTTCCGGGAACCGCGGCTTTAAAATATACCCTACAAAGGATGTGATAAGAATATGCCGCTTTCAAAGGGAAAGTTCAGGCACGAAATAAAGCTGCTTTTAACCCAAGCCGATTATTTGCTCATGCGCTCAAGGCTTCAAGCGGTTTTAAAGCAGGATAAATATACATTGGAGTCGGGCGACTACTTTATAAGAAGTCTTTATCTTGACGATATCATGAAAACTGCTTACTATGAAAAGCTTTCAGGCGTAGCAGACAGAAAAAAATACAGAGTAAGGATATACAATTACTCAAGCGACGCTGTTAAGCTTGAATGCAAGGAAAAGCGGGGCACAATGATAAGAAAGCGCAGCTCGTCTATCGACCTTGCCGCCGCCCAAGGGATAATAAATGGCGATTTTTCCGAGCTTTACAGATTTGACGACGAGGTGTCAAAAGAGGTGCTTTCAAAGGCAACAGGGAAGGGGCTTGCGCCGTCGGTGGTTGTAGACTATGACAGAGAGGCTTATGTTCATCCGATGGGAAACGTCAGGCTGACATTTGACAAGGCTCTTCACGCAGGAATAACAAGTGCCGATATTTTCGACAGAAGCCTTGTTACTCTTCCGGTTTTTCCTGACGGGTCGGTGATTTTTGAGGTCAAATACGATGAATTCATCCCCAAGCACATAGCGCAGATTGTTTCCGGGGCGCACGGTCAGAAGCTGGCACTTTCAAAGTTCTGTCTTTGCCGTGACAAGCTGTCGCAGCTTAAGCCGAGATATTTTTAAAACAGCATCCAAAGAAAGGACATTATAAGTTATGAACAGCATTAAATCAGTTTTAAAGGAAAGCATTGAACAGTTGGGACTTGTTGAGCACTTGACTGTGTCGTACATATTAGTATCGCTCACCTGCGCAGCAATCTGCGCTTTGGTCATCTACTTTGTTTACAAGGCGTTCTACCGCGGGGCAGTGTACAGCGAGAACTTTGCCGTACTTATAGTTATGACCACCGTTGTAACCGCATTCGTAGTAATAACAATCGGCTCAAACTTAGTTCTTTCGCTCGGAATGGTCGGTGCGCTTTCAATTGTTCGATTCCGCTCGGCTGTTAAGGACCCGCTGGACGTCGGCTTCTTGTTCTGGGGAATAGCGGCAGGCATAACCTCGGGCGCAGGTCTTTATCCGTTCTCACTGATAGCAACAGCGTCTATCTCGATTATTTACATACTCTTTGTTGTTTTGGGCAAGGGCAGAACAACCTACGTTTTAGTCGTTAAATATGCTGACACGGCGGCTGAAAACGTCGACGCTGAGATTTCAAAGCTCGGCAAAGCAAAAATAAGGGGAAAAGCAAAGTACAAGGGTGAAACCGAGCTGACAGTAGACGTCAAGGTGAAAAAGGGCGACACAGCCTTCGTCGACACGCTCAGCGCAATAGACGGAGTATCCAGCGCTGTCTTAGTTGAATATACAGGGGAATAATTTTGATTAAAAGCTTATGCCAAGTCGGAAGGTTTAAGGACTCGGCATAAGCTTTTATATAGCGATAAGTGATAAATATTTGTGAAGTATTTGCGATGTCAACCGTTTCGAATAGTTTTCGGAGCGGTTTTTAAGTTAAAACGGAAATAATGTTGCAATATTTCGAATTATGTGTTATAATCTGCCTGCAAGGCGGCAAATGAAAGCCTGTTTCGTCTGTGGGCGAAGCCCGGCGTTCATAGGTTGTTCACTTCCTATTGCGGGAGGTGAGTGCAT
>ULUB01038946.1_pt1 | contig 21888 bp, 17 predicted proteins | sample 1958111 | NCBI WGS metagenome assembly ULUB01 (sample SAMEA4835749, study PRJEB28245) | human gut metagenome | biome: gut microbiome; material: fecal sample | place: Denmark | collected 2008
AATCGTTAGATTTTTAGGTCTAACTTTTTGGGGTCGGTACAGTATTTCTGCAGCCGGAGCTTTTTCATTTTATGAAACCTCAAGTTTTATGCACTTTGTGTCGGTTTTAACTTCTTCGAAAGAAAAATCAAGCATTCTCCTTCAAAGAAATTTGTTCCTGCAAGGGAAGATGTCCGTGACTACTCTTCCACCGGATCAAATTCCTCATCGAAATCATCTTCGGCGATGTCAAGAGCGTCATCGTCCTCATCTTCATCCATCATAAGAAGTTCATCATCTTCCACAATGTCTGTTTCCTTATCGTCCTTTGTGGATTTCTTGCCTTTGCCCTTCTTACCTTTTCCCTCTTCTTTTTCCTCCGGCTCCTCTACGGGTTCCGGTGGCTCAAGGCTGGCAACCAGATCACTGTGAAGACTGATATTGCGGTATCGCTTCATACCTGTTCCGGCTGGAATCAGTTTACCAAGGATAACATTTTCCTTCAAACCGATCAATGGATCGATCTTTCCTTTGATTGCAGCATCGGTAAGAACCTTTGTAGTCTCCTGGAAGGAAGCTGCAGAGAGGAAGGAATTTGTTGCAAGAGAAGCTTTTGTGATACCAAGGATGATCTGTTTACCTTCCGGTACCTCTTTACCCTCTGCTGCAAGTTCTTCCACTTTATCTTCATATTCGAGTGTGTCAACCATTGTTCCCGGAAGGAAGTCAGAATCACCATTGTTCTCGATGCGGACTTTCTTCAGCATCTGGCGGACAATGACCTCGATATGCTTGTCATTGATTTCTACACCCTGAAGACGATATACACGCTGTACTTCACGAAGCATGTAATCCTGTACGGCACGCACGCCTTTGATCTTCATGATATCGTGTGGGTTGACACTACCTTCTGTCAACTCGTCACCGGCCTCAAGCACCTGACCATCCATAACTTTGATACGGGATCCGTATGGAATCAAGTAAGCTTTTGTCTGACCATTTTCTTCATCGGTAATGATAACTTCACGTTTCTTCTTCGTATCACGAAGAGTAACTTTTCCGCCAAATTCGGAAATGATAGCAAGACCTTTTGGCTTTCTTGCCTCAAAAAGTTCCTCGACACGAGGAAGACCCTGTGTGATATCGTCTCCGGCTACACCACCGGTATGGAATGTACGCATGGTAAGCTGTGTACCAGGTTCACCGATTGACTGCGCAGCAATGATACCAACTGCCTCACCAACCTGTACCGGCTCACCGGTTGCCATGTTCGATCCATAACATTTTGCACAGATACCGATATGAGATTTACATGTCAAAATCGTACGAATCTTAACTTTCGCAGCATCTCCGGCATCAATGATCGCTTTTGTATTTACGATGCGGGCAGCACGTTTTGGTGTGATCATATGATTTGCCTTTACGATCAATTCGCCTTCATCGTCATACATATCGTCGCAGGCATAACGGCCTGTAATACGCTCTTCCAAAGTCTCGATGACTTCTTTTCCATCCATGAATGCACTGATCCACATTCCCGGAATCTCGTCTTTTCCTTCACAACAATCCGTCTCACGGATGATAAGATCCTGTGATACGTCTACCAGACGACGAGTCAGGTATCCGGAATCGGCTGTACGAAGTGCTGTATCGGAAAGTCCTTTACGAGCACCATGCGCGGAAATGAAGTACTCCAGTACGTCAAGTCCTTCACGGAAGTTCGATTTGATCGGCAGTTCGATCGTACGACCGGATGTATCTGCCATCAATCCACGCATTCCGGCGAGCTGTTTGATCTGTTTGTCAGAACCACGGGCTCCGGAATCCGCCATCATAAAGATGTTGTTATATTTGTCAAGTCCGGTAAGAAGTGCCTCTGTGATCTCATCATCGGCCTCTTTCCAAGTCTCGATAACCGCTTTGTAACGTTCTTCCTCGGTCAAAAGACCACGACGGAAGTTTCTGGAAATATTTTCAATGGTGCTTTCTGCTTCTGCAAGAATCTCTTTCTTTGCTGCCGGCACTTCCATATCGGAAATAGATACCGTCATCGCTGCTCTTGTAGAATATTTATAACCGAGAGACTTGATCGCATCCAATGTCTCCGCTGTCTTTGTAGCACCATGATTATTGATACATTTCTCAAGGATCTGTTTCAGCTGTTTCTTTCCTACATGAAAATCAATTTCCAATTTAAGGAAATTCTCATCCTTGCTTCGATCTACGAATCCCAAGTCCTGGCTGATGATCTCATTGAAAATGAAACGTCCCAGTGTGGACTCAATGATACGGGATTCCATCTCACCGTTTTTATTGATTCCCTGACATTTTACTTTAATCTTTGCATGCAGGGTAATCTCATGATTTTCATAAGCAATGATTGCTTCGTTCATGTTCTTGAATGCTTTTCCTTCGCCTTTTGCACCCGGACGCTCCTGTGTCAGGTAATAGATACCAAGGACCATATCCTGTGAAGGTACGGCTACCGGACCACCATCGGATGGTTTCAAAAGGTTGTTTGGTGAAAGCAGAAGGAAACGACACTCTGCCTGAGCCTCTACCGAAAGTGGAAGATGTACAGCCATCTGGTCACCATCGAAGTCCGCGTTAAACGCAGTACATACCAATGGATGAAGTTTGATCGCTTTACCTTCTACAAGTGTAGGCTCAAATGCCTGGATACCCAGACGGTGAAGTGTAGGAGCACGGTTCAACATAACCGGATGCTCTTTGATAACCTGCTCTAAAATATCCCATACAGCAGGCTCCAGCTTCTCTACCATTTTCTTCGCATTTTTAATGTTATGTGCGGTTCCGTTTGCTACGAGTTCTTTCATAACAAATGGCTTAAACAGCTCGATTGCCATTTCTTTCGGAAGACCACACTGATAAATCTTAAGTTCCGGACCTACGACGATAACGGAACGTCCTGAATAGTCAACACGTTTTCCGAGCAGGTTCTGACGGAAACGTCCCTGTTTACCTTTCAGCATATCGGAAAGGGATTTCAGAGCACGGTTACCGGGACCGGTTACCGGACGGCCACGGCGTCCATTGTCGATCAAAGCATCTACTGCTTCCTGAAGCATACGTTTTTCATTACGCACGATGATATCCGGTGCGCCGAGTTCCAAAAGTCTCTTCAAACGGTTGTTACGGTTGATGATTCGGCGATACAGATCATTCATATCCGATGTCGCAAAACGACCACCATCGAGCTGTACCATTGGACGAAGATCCGGTGGGATAACCGGGATCACTGTCAAAATCATCCAGTCCGGATTATTGCCGGACTCGCGGAATGCTTCGATTACTTCCAGTCTCTTGATGATACGCGCACGTTTCTGGCCTGTAGAAGTCTTCAACTCTGTTTTGAGTTCTTTGGACTCTTTGTCCAAATCGATTCTCTGCAGCAATTCCTGAATGGATTCAGCACCCATACCTACACGGAATGTATCACCAAAATCTTCTTTGGCTTTCTGATATTCTCTCTCAGAGAGAACCTGTTTTACCTGAATTTCTTTCGTATCGGACTCCAATACGATATAAGCAGCAAAGTACAGAACCTTCTCCAATACCTTTGGAGAGATGTCAAGGATCAGTCCCATACGGCTCGGAATTCCCTTAAAATACCAGATATGGGAAACCGGCGCTGCCAGTTCAATGTGTCCCATACGCTCTCTACGTACGCTGGATTTCGTAACCTCAACGCCGCATCGATCGCAGACAACACCTTTATAACGAACTTTTTTATATTTTCCACAATGACATTCCCAGTCTTTGCTTGGTCCAAAAATCTTTTCACAGAACAAACCGTCTTTTTCCGGTTTCAATGTTCTGTAGTTGATCGTTTCCGGCTTTTTTACCTCTCCACGGGACCACTCACGGATCTTGTCCGGAGATGCCAGTTTGATCTTAATTTTGTCATATGTTAATGTTTCCTGAATTGCATCGCTTACCTGTGGCATTCTTATCGTCCTTTCTATAACATGATGTATTTACCTGCAATTATTTATTCATCTTCGGAAATGCCAATGTTGCTGTCATCGTCAATTTCTGACAATTCAGCCTCACGGAATCCGGCATCTTCAAAGGACTCTTCTTCGAGTTCGAATCGGTCGCCTTCCATCAATCCTGACATATCTTCCACATTTACTTCATCCACAGACTCTGTCATCTGGATCTCTTCGCCGTTTTCATCGAGAACCGCTACATCCAAAGCAAGAGACTGCAGCTCTTTGAGCAATACCTTAAAGGACTCAGGTATTCCCGGTTCAGAGATATTGTCACCTTTGATGATTGCTTCGTATGTCTTCACACGACCGACCACATCATCGGATTTTACAGTAAGGATTTCCTGAAGTGTATAAGCAGCACCATAAGCCTCGAGTGCCCATACTTCCATCTCTCCGAAACGCTGTCCACCGAACTGAGCTTTACCACCCAGAGGCTGCTGTGTTACAAGAGAGTAAGGACCGGTTGAACGAGCATGAATCTTATCGTCAACCAAATGGTGGAGTTTCAGGTAGTGCATGAATCCAATCGTTACTTCTCCATCAAAGAACTCACCGGTACGTCCGTCACGAAGCTGAACTTTTCCATCTTCCTTGATCGGTACACCTTCCCATTCTTTGCGGTATTCTTCATTTTCCAGAAGGTACTGCATCACTTCCGGATCCAGAACATCTTTATATTTTGCTTCAAACTCATCCAATGGTGTATTGACATAATCATTGGCAAGTTTCAAAGTATCCATAATATCTACTTCGTTTGCGCCATCAAATACCGGTGTCGCTACATTGAAACCAAGAGCTTTTGCTGCCAGACTCAAGTGAATCTCGAGCACCTGTCCGATGTTCATACGGGAAGGCACACCCAGAGGGTTCAATACGATATCAAGAGGACGTCCATTTGGAAGGAATGGCATGTCTTCTACCGGAAGTACACGGGAAACGACACCCTTGTTACCATGACGACCAGCCATCTTATCTCCTACCTGGATCTTTCTCTTCTGTGCGATGTAAATACGCACGGTTTTATTCACTCCCGGAGAAAGTTCATCTCCGTTTTCTCTCGTAAATACTTTCGCATCTACGACAATACCAAATTCACCATGAGGAACACGCAGAGACGTATCTCTTACTTCACGTGCTTTTTCACCGAAGATTGCGCGAAGAAGTCTTTCCTCGGCAGTCAGTTCGGTTTCTCCCTTTGGTGTTACTTTTCCGACAAGAATATCGCCGGCACGAACCTCTGCACCGATGCGGATGATACCCTGCTCATTCAGATCTTTGAGCGCGTCATCGCCGACACCTGGCACGTCGCGGGTAATCTCTTCCGGTCCGAGTTTGGTATCTCTGGCTTCGGTTTCGTATTCTGTAATATGAACGGAAGTATATACATCTTCCTGTACCAGTCTTTCACTAAGAAGAACGGCGTCCTCGTAGTTGTAACCTTCCCAAGTCATGAATCCGATCAGAGGGTTCTTACCGAGAGCGATCTCTCCGCCGGAAGTAGAAGGTCCGTCTGCGATAACCTGTCCTTTTTCGATCACATCACCTTTTGTCACGATTGGACGCTGGTTCATACAAGTACCCTGGTTACTTCGTACAAACTTCGCAAGCTTGTATTCATCGCGGTTTCCATCTGCCTTTTTGATGATGATACGGTTGGACTCGGATCGTTCTACCACACCGCCTTCTTTCGCTACGACACAGTTACCTGAATCGACAGCGGCTTTCATTTCCATACCTGTACCTACAACCGGTGCTTCGGTAACCAAAAGCGGTACTGCCTGACGCTGCATGTTGGATCCCATCAGCGCACGGTTTGCATCGTCGTTTTCCAGGAATGGGATCATGGCTGTCGCTACCGAGAATACCATCTTCGGCGATACATCCATGAAATCAATTTTATTTCTTTCAAATTCGGAAGTTTCTTCACGGAAACGACCGGAAATGTTCTTACGTACAAAATGTCCGTCTTCATCCAATGCTTCATTCGCCTGAGCCACATGGTAACGGTCTTCTTCATCCGCTGTCATGTAAACAACTTCGTCGGTTACGATCGGATTATCCGGATCTGTCTTGTCAACTCGGCGGTATGGAGCCTCTACAAATCCATACTCATTGATACGAGCATACGATGCCAGTGAGTTGATCAGACCGATGTTAGGACCTTCGGGAGTCTCGATCGGACACATTCTTCCATAATGGGAATAGTGAACGTCTCGGACTTCGAATCCGGCACGATCTCGGGAAAGACCACCGGGACCAAGAGCGGAAAGACGTCTCTTATGTGTCAATTCGGACAATGGGTTATTCTGGTCCATAAACTGTGACAACTGGGAACTTCCAAAGAACTCTTTGACCGCTGCTGTCACAGGTTTGATATTGATGAGCGACTGTGCAGAGATTGTCTCTACATCCTGCGTCGTCATACGCTCGCGAACCACACGTTCCATACGGGACAAGCCGATACGGTACTGGTTCTGAAGCAATTCTCCGACAGCACGGATACGACGGTTGCCCAAATGGTCGATATCGTCATCATTTCCAATGCCATACTCAAGATGCATATTGTAATTGATCGAAGCAAAAATATCTTCCTTCGTAATATGTTTCGGAATCAAGTCCGGAATATGTTTTTTAATTGCTTCATAAATTTCTTCTTCGGAGGTGTACTCATCCAGGATTGCTTTCAGTGCCGGATAATAAACATCCTCAGTCACACCCAATTCTTTTTTATCTGCATTTGGTAAAAATGCGTTCAAATCAACCATCATATTGGAGAGAACTTTCGCAACATGCTCTTCCGTCTGTACAAAAACGTAAGGAATTGCTCTATTCTGGATTTCAGCCGCTTTTTCCTCGGTCAAAGGAACACCGGCCTCGGCAATAACTTCACCGCTTTCCATATCAATTGCATCTTCGGCCAAAGCAAAACCGGCGATACGATTGCGAAATGCAAGTTTTTTATTAAATTTATAACGTCCTACTTTAGCCAGATCGTATCTTCTCACATCAAAGAACATACTATTAATAAGGCTCTCGGCACTATCGACGGAAAGTGGTTCGCCCGGACGCAGTTTTTTGTACAATTCCAAAAGACCATCCTGATAATTCTCAGAAGCGTCTTTCGCAAAACTTGCAATAATTTTTGGTTCTTCACCGAACAGATCCAAGATCTCCTGGTTTGTTCCGACGCCGAGGGCACGGATCAATACAGTGATCGGCACTTTGCGGTTACGGTCTACACGTACGTAGAAAATGTCATTGGAATCTGTCTCGTACTCAAGCCATGCACCACGGTTTGGAATGACCGTAGCAGAATACAGTTCCTTACCAATCTTATCATGTGCAATGCCATAATAGATTCCCGGAGAACGAACCAGCTGGCTTACGATAACACGCTCAGCACCATTGATAACAAAAGTACCGGTCGCCGTCATAAGAGGCAGGTCGCCCATGAAAATATCATGCTCACTGATCTCTTCTGTCTCTTTATTATGAAGTCTTACCTTTACTTTCAAAGGTGCTGCATATGTCGCATCACGTTCTTTGCAGGCTTCAATTGAATATTTCACCTCATCTTTGCACAACTCAAATCCCACAAACTCAAGACTGAGATTTCCGTTGTAATCTGAAATCGGGGAAATATCACGAAAAACTTCATTTAAACCTTCTTCCAAAAACCATTTGTATGAATCTGTCTGAACCGCAATCAGGTTAGGCATCTCCAAAACTTCTTTTTGCTTTGAGTAACTCATTCTGACGCCTTTGCCCACTTTGACAGGACGTATTCTGTTTTTCTCCATTGATGATTTCACTCCTTGTTTTTTTTACAAAACTGTGTTATAATGAATCAGTAAAGGGTCACTGAACCTAATTTACCACAGTACTGTATATTTCATCTTACCACAGTTGTAGAGTGGTGTCAATAGGAAAGTTCTACTTTTCCTTTTTTATTTACCCAAAAGCTGATCAAATCCAGATATTTCGTAGAACCAAAAAGGTCGTCAATGCCGAAACTGTAATAATATTCGCCCTCCGGAAGCTTTGGTTCCGTAATATTAAATTTTTTCCCTACGCGGTATTTATCCCCTTTGATCTCCGTCGTTTCTCCGCTTTCCTGGTCAACAACGACATAGATCGGGCGGATCACATCTCCTTTTTTGATCTCGGTCATTTCTTTATCTGCCTGGCCGCTCTCGTCATCGATACCATCCCAGGCACCGAGCACCATCCATTCTCCATCGTCCTCTGTCTCCCCATAAAGATAGGCAAAACGAAGATTGGTCTCCTGCCCATTGAGTACGATCGGCGAAGAAAAGATGGTATAATCCTCGCTTTCCTCTACCACGTACATACTGAGAAGCGATCCATCCGGAAGTGCCGGCCAGTATCCCTGAAATGTATCTGTCACGACACCGGTCTGGTCATCGTAATCAAGCCAGTTGTCACTTCCCAGATAAACAAGCGGCGTCTCATCGTCAAACTTCATATATAAATTGTACTGAACCGATGCCACATTCGGAAGGCTTTCCTGCGCGATCGTGAACGTATAATACCCGTCGTCATTCAAATGTTGTTCTTCGGCGATCTGAATCTGGTTCTGATCTGCCGTCATAAGTCCCAGTCCATGTCCGCTCTGATCTGCAGCCGACCAATCATTTTCGCCGGAATATTCCTCGATCGAACCATTGGCAGCGCCGTACACCATCGTTCCGATAAAATCGGTATACGAATCGCTGACACAAACCGTTTCAAATGTCTTTAATTCCCCTTCGTCCTCGATCTGAAGCGGGTAATATACGGAAAGACCGTTGGCATTCCGACGGTTCGCACCTTTCACCTGATAAATGACCGCTTCCGAAATCGCCGCCTGAAGAGCACTCGTGTCTACTGCACCTGCGATATTTTTTGCCATATCGCCGAGATCTACCATATTACTGTAGCCTTCGGATGGCGTATTTCCTCCATAATTCTGTGCTTTTCGGATTCCTTTGGCGATCTCACCAAAGGTTTCCATATTTTCCGTGCTCCCTTTCATACTTTCCGCTACCGCGCCAAATTCGTCACAGACCTTCTGAATCTTCGACAGATCTGTCACCGAAAGTGTCGCCGTACTTTCTTCTCCAAGTGCTTCACAGCTTTTATAAAAACTGTCGCAGATCTCTTTTCCAAGATCTGCCGCCGGAGCTCCCGGATTTTCCTGCAGATAGGCTCCGATCGCAGCATAATCCCAGCCGCCGCCACTTTCCAATTCTTCCGAACCGATCATATAATTGGCAAACGGCGAAAGCATCTTCGCATTCTCAACAGATCCCATCAGACAGGCATCGTAACCGATAAAATTAAACTTTCGCGGAATACCGTCGAGCGCCTGCTGAATCTCCGCCAGATCCAGCGTATCTGACCCGTAATTTTCATCCAGGCACACACCGGCAACACTTCCACCGCCGTGATCCCACATAATAAGCCCCAGCTTATTGTTCCCATAATTTTCCACTCCGAAAGTGACAAAATCTTTCAATGTAGCACTTTCCGCCATATTTGCCTGTTCCATACGGGAAATTTCCTGCATATCTCCATTTATGATCTCATACCGCGCGATCGCATCTTCCGGAATGACCTCGTTCTGCCACTGGGTGCAGCCGCCTGTCTGCACGACAAAACGAACCTGCGAGCCAAAATCTCGGTCAAGCATCTCGCCCAGGTCCATTGTCGCCGCGCCATAACCACTCTCGAGATCGGTTCCACACAAATATACGAGAATCGTCCACGCACCATCTCCGGCAAATTCTTCCTCCGAAACTGCCGAATTTTCCTGCTGCACTCCCGCTTCCGGCTGACCGGCCTCTTCCGCACAGCCGGCCAGGCTAAAAATCAGCCCGGCCAATACTATGTACAATACTATCTTCTTTTTCAATTATTTTCCCCCTGTCTTTAGCGCACACGCACCGTAAAGTTGTATTTTTTCTTCTGACCATTGATCAATTTTACGGTAACTGCGATCTTTGCTTTTCCCTTCTTTTTTCCAAATACACGCAAATTTGAAAAATACTGTTTTCCGTCTTTCCTGATGCCATAATTTTTCGTCTTGATAATTTTCTTTCCACTTGTGATCTTATAAGAAATCTTTGCAATTTTCTTTCTTGCCGCCTTATTATCGATCAAAAGCTGGATATCATCTGCCTTTTTGCGTGAAATGGTAAATTTGCCTTTTGCCGGATATTTTCCCACGATAATATCGGAAAATGAGTATTTTGTGATTTCCTTTGTTTCACCCGGCGTCGTTGTCGGCGGCATCACAGGAGATACCGGACTTTCCGGCGTGGTACTCGGAGACACACTTGGGGTCTGTGTCGGTGCCTCGGTTGGTGCAGCACTTGGCGATGCGCTTGGTGTCTGTGTCGGCACCTCGGTTGGTGTCTGTGTCGGCACCTCGGTTGGTGTCTGTGTCGGTACCTCGGTTGGTGTGGCACTTGGCGATGCGCTTGGCACGATCGTCGGTGTCGGCGTAGGTGTCACCGGCTTCAGATCCTCGTCACTTACCACATACGAGGTTTCTGCAATCGGAAAATCAGTAAGATAACTGCTTTCATAATATTCATTGTCCATCGTGTGAACCTGTGATGTATCTGCCTCGTCAAAATCCGCGGTTCCCTTTAAAAAGTAATCATAACTTATCTTGTCATTGTCTGCGTCATCCCATGTCGCATCGAGATTGTACCATTGGTCTCCGAGTTTCACAATGTTCCACGCATGACCGGCAGAATCTCTCCCGGTACCGGCACTTCCTCCGATCCAATGGCATGGCACGCCCGCTTCCACAAGCAGTTTGTACATGCAAAGTGCGTAACTGTTACAAAGTCCCTCTCCTCGGACATACGCGCCATATACCGAAGATGCATTGTCTACATCATTCGTATATGTAATGAGTGCGCAGACATAGTCGTGCACCGCCTTTACTTTGGAATAATCAGACATCTGCGAAGTTCCAAGTTCAGCAAGAATTTCTTTCGTATGCGTATTTACATATTCTGTCTCGTCCGCAGTTTCAAAATAAGTCGGCGTAAAGATAATTTCGCCATTTCCGCTCTCTTCTTCCACCGATGCACTCATAAATTCTTTCGAAAAATTGATATTTCCGATCAGATAGTCGGAATCGTCCGAAGTCGACGCGTCATCCAAAACAATCATATCATAATAAAAGAATGACATGCCATTAAACAAACGGCTCCACTCCTCATCACTTCCGCTGAAGTCAACCGAGAACCGGCTTTTTCTCTGCATCCCGTTGTCGCGGATTACCTGCGCCAGTTCAGCCAGTCCTGCTGCTCTCTGCTCCGCAGCCGCTGCCTGTGTTCCATTTGCCGCAACACTTCCGGCAAATATCCCCACCGCCAGAATCACTGCCAATATTTTCCTTTTCCATTTTTGCAGTTTCATAAAGATTCCTCCTTGCTTGCTTGTTTGTTTTAACTAGTTTCATTATAACAAACCGTCTACGGTGCGACAATAGAAAATACAGAATTGTTTGTGCCTCATCGTAAATGTTCTGCATAAAATCCTCTTTTAATTATAGTGGTAAAATAAGGAAAAAATCGCAAGACTTTTTTTAATTTCTTTATTTTCTTTTTACCATCACAGTAACTATTCAGGATCAATGTATGAAAATCAATGAATCGTCGTGCTTGCACGTAAGAGACTTTGATTTCCATACATTTAGATCCTAATAGTTACCTATCACAATAAATCCCCAAATAAAACAAACTCTCCTTCGTACCAAATTTAATACAAAAGGAGAGATTTTATAATTTGTGTAAACTTCTTATTTATTGGATTGCTGATTTTTTTGCAGTTCTTCAATCAAGGCATAAGCTTTTTCAAGCTCATCACTTTGGCTTTGAATGGTGTCTTCCTTAAGTTTCAGTTCGTCATCCTTTTCCCGGATGATGCTCCTTGCTTCATCCAAATCTTTCTGCATTTCATCAACCATATATTCAGCGGTATTGTGGTCCAACTGGGCTAATTCTTTGGAATACATGTTCATCACCCTTTCCGTGTTTTGGCAGAGCTGGAAGATGTCTTCATACATTTCCTTAAACATTGGAAATTTCCGGATGAGATTATAAATCTGTTCCGGGTCGTCTGTGCTTAAAAAAGTAAGCCAAGCCTCCAACTCTGTGTTGATATCTTTATTTTCCATGGTTTTGTGGAAAATGTCAAGGGGTACGAACAAAAAATTCTGCAAAAGATTCATTTCCAGGCTGGTGTCGGAGACCGCGTGGAAAGAATGCAGATAGGTGTCCGGAAATGTATGAAATTCTTTCGGACTGTGTTCAAAGAAGACGATGACATGAACCGGCCGGATATTTTTGTAATTAAAGTTCTTGGAATCACGGTCTTTGACGCGCTTGTACTGACGGAGCAGAAGGTCTGCAGAGTAACAGGCGGCGCGTTCACCGGGGAAGCGGTAGCCGATCTTTTGCACCTCAATATTGGCGATGCTTCCGTCTTCAAATTCGACGACGATGTCGGTGATTAAAAAAGACGGTTCCACGGTAATTCGCGTAGTGTCATTTGGTAAAACTTTTAGAACACGGACCTTCTTTTTTAATAAGAGCGATAGAAGCTGGCTGAGCCGCTGCGGATTGTATTCCGGGTTGAAAACTTCTTTGAAAAAGCTGTCAAAAAGGATTTTGACACCGCGCTGCCCGGTGCAGATGTCAAGAAATGCTTCTTTTTGCTCTTCGCTCCAGCTTATGAAAAGGTCGTTTAATTTCCAGCTACTTTGGATCTCCGCTAAAACTTCTTCGCGTTTGCGGTAAGAAAATAAATTTTGTAGTGTTTTTTTGTGCATAAAAATGCCTCCTTTAGTGCTATTGTTTGATTGATATGTTAAATTTTGTCTAAATAAGGAAATTAAATGAAAAAGTTCACAGAAAATCTGGAACGTAAAGAAAAAAAGATTTTCTTTGTGCTGACTATGATACAATAGTTGGATAATCTTGTCAAGGAGTACGAACAAATTCTTCATCCCGTGTTTTTCCACCTTGAAACTCCCCTTCAATAATGATACTATATCATTATCAGAACAAATGAGAGGACGCTGTTATGAAATTAATTATTACCCTTATTTTAATCCTTGTTATCATTGGCATTATTTTGATCACCTTTTTCTGCATCCGCAAAAAAGTCCGCGATACGTCGCAGGCATTGTTTGGCACTCCCGATATCACGCAGGCGGCGGTACAGATGAAACAGGAATATGCGACGACGCCAAAATCGGTCTCTTCCATGACCTCGCTTCTGCTGCCAAAGATCAGCGCGGATTTTCCGGATTTTGAATACAATGAAATGAAAGACCGCGCAAACAATGTGCTGGTTTCCTTTCTCCGTGCCATCACCACAAAAGATGAGAACGCATTGAGTGAGGGAAGCCGTGAACTAAAACAGCAATTGGAAAACCATATCGAGATGCTGCGGGCCGAGGGACGCTCTGAACATTTTGATCAGGTCAAGCTTCACCGCACCGAGATTTACCAATACCGTAAAACGGACGGAAAATGCATCATTACATTTCAGACTTCATTGGAATGTTTTCATTATATCACGGATGAAAATAACCAGATTTTGGAAGGTGACAGACAGTATAAATATCAGACCAAATTTAACACCGATCTCATCTATGTGCAGGATGTGGACAAAATGAAAAACGACTACGACGATGCTCTCGCGGTAACCTGTCCAAATTGCGGTGCCCCGATCCCGATGCTCGGAGCCAAGCATTGTGAATACTGCGGCTGCGCGATCATTGAATTAAATATTCATGCATGGGCATTTCACCACGTAGAAGAAATTACCGCCAAATCGAATGCCCTCAAATAAGAAGGGATATCGTCACGTGCATTTTTCCCTCTTCATAATGCCAAGTGATCTCGCCCCCATTTTGTTTTACAATATCACGCATATTGGCAGTTCCGATTCCATGCTGTGAACGGTCTGCCTTTTTTGTTTTCAAAATATTTCCCTCTTTTATTTCACAGGAATTTATCATCTCCACAAACACGGCACGCCCGCCATGAGAAATATGAATTTCAAAAAACGGTTTTTCTGCTTTTTCCAATGCCTCTTCGACATTGTCCATCGCATTCCCCCACAAAATGCAGCGTTCCCGATAATTCAGGTCAACCTCTGCCGGAAATTTTCCGTCTATTTCATAGGAAAAATCAGCATGATCTTTCCACTCATTGATTACATAATCTATAAAATAATCCAGAATAAAATCGCCCGTATGATTGACTGCATTTTGGTTATATTCAATTCCGATTTCTTCAATGTATTTTCGAATTTCCTCGATATTCCCTCGGTCTCCCAGCACGTGAAGTACCCGCAAATGTTTTTTAACATCATGGCGGAACGAACGCATAGATTGATACCTTTTCCATTCACGTTCGTATACTTTTTCCTCTATTTCTTTTTCATGCTGCACCTTTTTCCGGCTGAAAACAAGATAAAAAAGCACTACACAGATAACAAGAGCGACAACGATACAAAGCATATTGAAAAAATACGTCTGCCGCATCGCCTGCTGTGTAATCTCGCCATTTAGCACAAGATAAGAGGTACCAGCCACAACACAGACACAAAGTAAGAACACCAGCACAAGCAGGATATACCCATACGATATCGTTTGTATAAATTCATAAACCTTCTTCCGCTTCCGATACACCAGCGCCGTTAAGATAATCCAAAAAACCATCCCAAATGTATTATCTATTATACTTTGTACAAAATTATGTTCATACCCTGTAACAAGCATATTAACACTCATTACCATTGTATCGACCATGGCAATTGCAATATACTCAATCAAAAAAACTACTAATTTTCTACCAAACTTCCCATAAAACAGCGAAAAAATAATAACTGCTCCCCGAATCGATTTCCATAAAAGCAGATCCGCTCCTTGTTCACATAAGCAAATCCCTCCCGCAATATAAGCGGCTACAGCAAACCACCATCTCCATTTTTTAAATTCAAAGCCAAATATCCCATATGTGATCAACAAAGTTTTTATCATCTCCGGCACAAGCCAGATCAGCCACTGTACTGCACTCATCATCTTATGCCTCCTTATAATAAGCCAGGTAGGCATGTGTCACTTCAGACTGTTTTCGTTTCGAAATTTGCAATTGTTCGCCCCCTATACTGATAATACTACCTTTAATCTTGTCAATTTTTGCAACATTAACAAGACATCCTCTTTTTATCTCCACAAAAGGACATCCTTCTAATTCTTTCTTTAATTGTTTCATGGGTTCCCGAATCAACGGCTGCTCTCCCTCTTCCGTCACCATCCGGATATAGTTTCCGTCAGAATATATATATAGAATCTTTTCACTATCTGTGCCATGCACAATGCAATTGTTACGTTTCATGCGAATCGCCTGTGCTAACGCTTCCGGAAGTTTATCCTCAAGATTTTCCTTTTGCACAAATCGCAGCACATGTACGCCAAACGCTTCTGTCATCATCTCTTCGTGATCCGTAACAAAAATAATGTACGTCGCGCCTTCTTCACTCTGCAACGCTTCTTTTAACTCTATGCCTGTCATCCCCGGCATCTCGATATCCAAAATCAGGATGTCCGGCTTCTTACTTGTTTGCAGCACAAATGATGCACCTTCAAACAACGCAATTTCCGCCGGACATCCCATCTGTTCAAAAACCATTTCACAAACTTTATAAATCCGTTCTCTTTCTTCTGCATGATCATCACAAATCCCAACAACCATAACACTTACCTCCACAAGCCCAGTTTTTTTCCGTAACGATCCAAAAACTTTTTGTTATATTATTGAGTTTATCACAATTTGCAGATATTGGCAAGATGGGATTACTTTTTGTCATATGATGTCATACGATATTCTCTTGAATTGTCGCCTTCTATCACATAGGAAACATAAAACTTATCTCCCTGTACAAACAAACTATTCAGCCATGCTTCACTGCTTAGTGTACTTGTAGACATCACTTTTTCCGGAACAACTTCTGTCATCTTTCCATTTTCCAGCAAGTATATTCCCTTTTCCGTTGCCGCATAAATCTCGTCATCCTGATTTACCGCAAAACAGATTCCCTGCTGTGTGATCTGAGTTTCATATTCATCTTCTTTCTCACCAGTTAAAAGATCATAAACCGTAATCTTACTTCCTGTAGCGTCTACTGTAAATACCATATCATTTACCACATCAGCAAACGCATTGCTCTCACCAAATTGACGAATACTTTTTCCTTTAAAATCATTCAACGAGACATTTCCATCTCCATCCATCACAAGAACTCTTCTTGCATCCACCACCTGAAAGTTTTTTATTTCTTTCTTGCCAAAAGCGTCCGGATATGCTTTAAATTTATCTGTTAATGCATACAAATAAATGCCGGTATCTTTATTGGCGATTCCGAAAATTTTTCCATCTGCCATCTCAGTCAAAGAATACAACATATTAATCTTGTTCTTCTTCAACAACTCATTTGTCTTTGACAGGTCAGATTCTTCCCATTTGTCGTTTTCAAATACATACTTCTTATAAGCTGCGTTATCCTGCGTAGTATGTTTTTCATCAAACAGAAATGCAACCGGTTTTCCAGATGCCTCTTTTCCCATACAAAATACTTGACCTTCCGGATAAGAAACTTCACTTTCTTTATATCCGGTTTCCTCTTTGATGTCGTTTGTGGTCTGGGTTTGTGTCGATTGTTCCTGTTTGGTCTCCTGACTCCCACATCCCGTGCAAAGCATCATTGCCGTTAAAAATGTCATGGTTACTGCTAAAAATTTATGTTTCATAGTGTTAATCCTTCTTTTATACGTATTTAAAGCACTTACTACAGTATACCATATTTTCCCAAAAAAACCAACAATTCACGACAAACTTTGCCTTCCACTAACAGATACAATTTGGAATCATCAAAAGAACACACCATATTGCTGCGAAAATACTTTTTCCAATTTTCTTCCAAATGTTCTAAACGGATCCGTCTTCCATTGATTTTCACTTCACGATTTTCCCTCCCGGAATAGCCTTTCCTACACACCCTGCTTTTTCCAGGGCTAAAGAGGGTGAAAGATAACTAATCCTTGCTGTGGCTTCTGTTTGACCATGCATAATATAAAAGAGTATTTTCCGTTGTATCGCCAGTTGTGCTATCTTTTCTTGAAGTTCTGGTTCCAGCCTTCCTCCTGCCTGTGTCAATATTTTGATCGATTTTGGCAGTTTTTCCAGCAAACCGAAGCGATTCATCATCTCATAATTAAAGGGAACTCCTGCAAATGAAGTCGCACCTCTGCTCTCAGCAAACTGCCAAAATTCTTTTTGTAATATATTTTTGTCCGTTAATAATAGCGATGCCCCACATAAAAGATGGCTGTGAATTACAGATAACCCATATGTATAATGAAAAGGTAATGAAGTTATCGCACGTTCATTTTGTGTCAATTTCAGATATTGGCAAATTGATACCGCATTGCTCTTTATATTTGTTTTGCTCAATCTTACACATCGGCTGTCTCCTGTACTTCCGGATGTTGTCAAAAGCAATGCCAGGTCTTTTGACATCTCTGTTTTTTTCCAATTTGGAATTTCATAAATATTATAATCCTCTATCGCAATAAGAGGATTCCAGTTTTGACTTAAATACCCCCTACAGCAACATAAATATTTTGCTCTGTAAGCTTGTGTTATTCGCAAAACTTCTTGTTCTTCCAAATTTGACGGTAACAGAAGCGGGACAATATCTTTTCGCATTAAAGAAAGATAGCATAATATACATCCTAACGTATTACGGCATACTAATACCGCTACCGTTCGCCCCCGCAAAACACTACCAATTTCCTTTTGGTTTTGTGCTATTTGTTGGTAAGAAATAGTTTCGCCGGATTCCAGATAAAGAGCTATATTTTCTTTATAACGTTCAAGGTTCCACATTGATTTTCTCCCTATTTCAAATGTAATTTCCCGTAAAAAATGCTTTTATCATTGAATCATAAATTAGCAAAATCACCGAATCCGTCTGCTGAATTTCATTATGATTAAGCACCTTTCCTCTTAATATGTGCCAATTTGACAGTTTCTTTTCCATTCTCTAGATAAGTCGGAATCAACGCATAAAAATCTGTGTAATCTGACTCTGTCCCTCGCCAAAAATCGGACACACTATTATCGTCCCGTAACTTTAACTGTAAAATAACCGATCTCGGTATAATCTGTTTCATTTCTTTATCTTTGTAATATCCACCATATATTCCCCCAGCATTAAGCATATATATATTATCATCTTCATCACAGCTGGCTATCTCATAGGTTAATGGTTCTGCTCTCCATCCGCCTTTTTCCTGAGGAGGCTCACCCTCACAAACAATTTCTCGCTGTATCACATCTCCAGTTGACGGATTTTTGACATTATATCCACACTTTCTGCCTGTCATACTGTAACAAAAAAAGTCATCTTCTATCGACAATAAATCGTACATGCCAAAATGCATATCTTCATAAAGCTCACAGGATTTATCCACCGGATCATACAAGGCTACTCTCGCTTCTAAATCCGCTCCGACTTCCTCATCTTCCTTCTCTGTAGTAACTTTCATACTAATTTTTCCATCTGTTCTTATTTTAAACTGAGATACGCCCAATCCTTTTTCTTGCATTTCCTTCGGAAGTTCCATCTCCTCGACTTCTCCCTCTTCAGTCACTCGTGCAAATCCGTAATTCATATAGTGCTTCTCTTGATCATTCCATTTGGATATATATTGAAAATACCAATTTCCATCTAGGCTTTTTGCCAAAGCATATATCCGTCCCAGTTTATCTATCTTATCTTTCCCAGGAATCGACTTTAACTCCGTCCATGTTCCTTCTAACATATCATAAGTACAAACATTGTATTCCCCGATTTCTTTGTTATCTTCCGGATAAATAATCTGTTTAAAATATACCTTATTATCACAAACACTGACATTAATAGAATCTGCCAATGTAATATGAGATGTATCAATCCACTCAACTTCGTACTCCGGAGCAGAATTTATGACTTTTTTAGTTTTCTGTTTTTCCTGGCTACTTCCACACGAGCATAAAATCAAAGATAAACAAAGCAACAAAATAAATAAACGTTTCATATTGTCCTCCTTTCTTATGCCTGGCAGCAATTTTTACTGCCAGGCATTAAGCAATATTTTCAATTTATCAATTAAATTATTTTGTCGAAAGCCTAGTTGTTGTACGATGTGCATAAAAATCTGCGATTTGTAAACCACTACTTTTAGAAGTTGGATGGTCAAAGGTTTTAAATTTAATCAACCCAACTCCACTTTTTTCACCCCAAGAACGTATTTGACTATTAGAACTTTGGTTGAGATATGCATTTAACCTATACTTATAATTTCTATAACACTCCGTATATGTATAAAAATAACGGTATGAGCCATTCTCACGCATTTTGACCTCACAAACATCCTGCACTGCTTTCACATCCTGTGTAGTAGAAAGTATTCCGCTTGTAGCCAGTACACCTAACACTGCAAAACCACAAACTATTTTTTTAATCATGTACATAAAAATTTCCTCCAATATTTTTTTATTTATATCAAGTCAAAATCTTTCTGCTCCTCCTATATTCGCACTCCTTTCTTCTTATATTTGCATAAGATTTCTTCCTAATATACTTTATGCCTTGATCATTTAACACCCTTATATCACTTTATAAGGTTTCTAAAAAATCTCCGTTTTCCCGTTCCTTCTGGAAACAAATTATCTTCCCTCTGAAATTCAACTTTGGCATACGGTATTTCTTCTTGAAGCAAGCGAACAAACAACTGCTTCATTTCTTCATTCCAGCTACGGCATACCAGTTTTACCTCAAACTGATCATACTCTTTTTGTAAAATTTGGTATTGCTTAATCGCATTATCTGTGATTTCATTTACAATTTCTATAACGCGAACAAAAATATAAGCTGTCCGACGCTCTCCATTTTTCATCTGAATCCAATCATTTTCACGCCCTTCCTGCAATTCCAGAACTTTTCCTTTCATACCGCAAGTGCATGTATTGGGCAAAAGTTTTCCCCGATCTCCTGTCCGGTATCGAATCAATGGCATAACCTTGTTGTTTTTTGTCGTCACATAAATATCACCATCGATTCCATCCTGTCGTCGCCTTCCATTTTCATCCAGTATTTCCACATATACATTTTGTTCTATGCAGTGTAGATTTCCATTTGGGCACTCATAAGCGATTGAATTCATCTCGTTCATACCATATTGATTGGCGATTGGCACCTCAAAACATTCTTTTATTCGGTTCCGTAAATTCTTATGTAACATTTCCCCCGTCATTTCAATATAACGAAGAGTTTCTATTTTAGGTAAATGATGCATTTCCTTTACTTGACATAAAAGTTCTGCTATACAGGGTTGAAGAAGCAGCCATGCTGGTTCATAACTGCACATTTCTTTATAAATATCAACCAAACGTTCTTCTGTCAGATTTGCTTTTGAAAAATCCAAACCGTTTCTCACATAACGCTTTCCGTTTTCATCCTCGTTTTCATTTTGACCAACTGTATAAAACTGGCATTTTTTATCCCACGGTTCAATTCCGTAATATTTTCTTCGGTAAAACCATAATGGATACATTGATTTTTTGGCATCCTCTGCTCTCCAGTATACCTCAAGGCACTTTCCGGTCGAACCAGAGGTATGCGTATCCAACAATTCCTCATTATAAAAATCCATAATATATCTTGGCGGAATCATATCCCCTTCATGTCCAAGAATATCATTCTTTTCTAAAAGCGGAAGCTCACTAAAATCTTTATCAAAATTTTTCCATTCCAGTTTTTTCCCGTTTAATTTATTCCGATAGACTTCAACTTCCTCATATGCTTCTTTGACCATCTGCTCAAACATTCCTTATTCTCCCTCCACATATTTGTCCACAAACTCAATAAATGTATGTATATTTTCAAAAGCTTCCAGACTTTCCTCCATATCATCAAATTCAAGTTGAAACTCTTCCTCTACATCAGCCAGCAAACTAATTAATGCAAGAGAGTCATACTTTAAATCACCAAAAAACGTGGTATTTTCTTTCAATTCCACCTGTACTCCTCGTGGAGCATTTAAACGAATTAATTCAAAAATAATTTCTTTTGTATCTTTTTTCAATTCTTTCACTCCTCTATTATATTTTTTCTGGAAGATAAATCTGTTTCCCTATTTTAATAAAGTTTTTCCACATATTTCTCACCATATATAACTGATTCATTTCATGTAGTGTCCGTATTTCCATCGCAAATGCATGAAATGCCAAGGTATTTGCTTCTGACATTGCAGTCGCCAATAGCTCTTCTTCCACTAGAAATTCTCGATAACATTCATTATCCGTTTCCATGACATAAAATTTATTCTGCTCTTCATCATATCCATGGATCAAAGTATAATGCTCTACATGATGTTTGTTATAACAACAATTTCCCTCAATCCAATAATACAAATCAACGCCTGCTTGAACCAGATATCCGTTCTCAATCCATTTTTTATGGTATCAATTGCATTGGTTACATTATTAAAACGTCGTTTCTCAACAATATCCAATACTTTTTCCCTTAATTCAATAAATTGCTGATGCAAACGTATTTCTCCAAAAAATTCTCCTGATGGCGAAGGTACTCGCAGAAGATCATACGTATAATTATTTTCATAAAAATGAACTTTGTATTTCTGATTCATACTATATATTATAGAATACAAAGTTTCTGTATCACAATCCAGCCAAAATTCATTGTATGGAATTATTGGAATTTTATAATTCAAAACTCCCACCCCCTTTATTTT
>ULUB01054426.1_pt1 | contig 21866 bp, 20 predicted proteins | sample 1958111 | NCBI WGS metagenome assembly ULUB01 (sample SAMEA4835749, study PRJEB28245) | human gut metagenome | biome: gut microbiome; material: fecal sample | place: Denmark | collected 2008
AATATATGCTTTATTTCATCTTAAATGAAAGAGCCGTGTGCAAACGCGACTTCCCCGGGGCGATGATTGCGCGATATTGCGATTTTTCACAAATAACGTCCGGCGAGTTGGACAAAATTGGTATATTTGTATTGGCTGATTCTTGCGTTGCCGTGTTTGTTGTGGCTTGGCGCGGGGTAGCATGATATAATTGCACGATAATGAGATTTGGTGTTAGCAGGAAAACGTTGATGGTTGTGGCCGGAATTGTGTGGACAGTTGTCGGCGTCAACATCCTGCGTATCGGGATAGACTGCTGGGTGCAGGTGTCGGGCGGGTTTGTGCTGATGTTGCTGGGGGCGGTTGCGGTGTTCGCGGCGTTCCACTATATGGTTTTCAGCAGGATGTTTCATAAGCACCAGCGTAGGATTTCGCAAAAAGGCGACTCCAATTGTCTGATGGGCTTTTTTGACGCTCGTGGTTGGATTATTATGGCGTTTATGATAACGTTGGGTGTGTCGATAAGGCGTTATGAGTTGATGCCGCTGTGGTTTATCGCTCCTTTTTATACTGGGCTGTCGTCGGCATTGGTGCTGACGGGCATCCGTTTTTTGTTCAGCAGCAAGTTTTGGAGCAGAAAAAGTGTGGGGGTGAATAGCTGTCGTGTACGGCTTTTCAGCCGTGTGTGTGGTGCACGGCGAAAACAACGATGAAAAAACTTCAGTGTGTAATATGATGTGGAACAAGCGGTTATGATAAATGAGAACGGAATGTGTGAAAAAAGATGCCTGAAAATTTGGAGGTGGATGAAAAAGTTGCTACCTTTGCACACGTAAACGAAACATCGCGGGATGGAGCAGAGGTAGCTCGTTGGGCTCATAACCCAAAGGTCGTAGGTTCGAATCCTGCTCCCGCCACTAAGAGAGGCTCACCATTTGGTGGGTCTCTCATCTTTTATATGCTCGACATAGGCATGTGCGCCGACTCATCCGTAGTGGCGTACCTCCGGCACGCAGGCTGCTGGGGCATATCGAGTCCTAGCGCGCTCTGCTGTGCTCGCGCATCGGCTACGTTGGCAGGCATGCGCTCCGATAGTTTGGATGCGCCCTGTGCGATTCCGCGCCAAACAGGTGTGTGCTGCCGTCACGCATGCCGCGCCGTTTCCCGGCTTATATGCCGCTTTGTCGCGATGGGGAAGTTTCTCCGTCGGCGCATACGCAAACAGGGCGGAGTCAGCTGCTTTTGCAGCTCTCCGCCCTGTGTTGGGGTTTAAGTTGGCGTTGTCTTATTTCGCCTTTGCTTCCACGTCGGGAGCAATGAGTTTGTAGCCCTTTCCGTGGATGTTGATGATTTCGATTGAAGGATCGTCCTTCAGGTGCTTGCGCAGTTTGGTGATGTATACGTCCATGCTGCGGGCGTTGAAGTAGTTGTCGTCAAGCCAGATTGTCTTCAGAGCGAAGTTGCGCTCGAGGATTTCGTTTACGTGAGCGCAGAGCAGGCTCAGCAGTTCCGACTCCTTGGTTGTGAGTTTTGTGATTTTATCCTCGATCATCAACACTTGTTTCTGAGTGTCGAAAGTGAACTTGCCGATCTTGTACATCGTGATTTCCTTGCCTTTCTTGCCTTTCACGCGGCGCAGGATAGCCTCGATTCTAAACACGAGCTCTTCCATGCTGAACGGCTTTGTGATATAGTCGTCGGCACCGATTTTGAAGCCTTCGAGGATGTCCTCCTTCAGTGATTTTGCCGTAAGGAAAATGATAGGCACTTCGCTGTTTACGGTTCTTACTTCCTGTGCGAGAGTGAAGCCGTCTTTCTTAGGCATCATCACGTCGAACACGCACAAGTCATACTTACCCTTCAAGAAAGCCTTGTAGCCGGCTTCACCGTCGGGAAACAAATCGGCGTTGTAGCCTTTCGCTTGAAGATACTCTCTCAGCAGCATGCCGAGGTTTTCGTCATCTTCACATAACAAAATACGCAATCTTTCTTCCATGATTATTCATTTATTAATGGTAATGTAATTATAAATTTCGATCCCTTGTTGAATTCGCTCTCCACGCGGATTTCGCCTTTCAGCTCGGTCACCATCTTGTGCACGTATGCCAGTCCGAGGCCGAATCCTTTCACGTCGTGGCGGTTGCCGGTCGACACGCGGTAGAACTTTTCGAACACCTTTTTCAAGTCGTCGCGTTTTATTCCGATGCCATTGTCGGCTATCGAGATTTCGATTTTGTCGCCCGGAAGGCTGCGTGTCGCTACGGTGAGCTGCAGCGGGCAGTCGTCGCGTCGGTATTTGACAGCGTTGTCGAGCAGGTTGAAAATCACGTTGGTGAAGTGCATCTCGTCGACTTTCACGTCGGCAATTTCGGCGTCGAGTCGGGCGTCGATGCGTCCGCCGTATTTCTCAACTTTTAGTTTGAAGGTGTTTACGATGTTTTGTATCAATTGGTTTGCGTTTACTTCCTGCAGTTTGAGGGTGGCTTTCTGACGGTCGAACATCGACATCTGGAGCACCTTCTCAACTTGGAAGCGCAGCCGCTTTGTCTCGTCGTTGATTACGGTTGATATGTGCTGCATCATCGTCGGACTTTTGCGCATGGTGTCGTCGTTGAGCATCTGCGCTGCGAGCGAGATGGTTGATATCGGAGTCTTGAATTCGTGGGTCATGTTGTTGATGAAGTCGTTTTTCATTTCCGACAGTTTCTTTTGGCGGAATGCGATTACGATGGTGCACAGGAACACTACAAGCAGCACGAATGTGAATCCGAACGACGGAATCATGAACCGTACGGATGAGAATATGTATTTGTCGCGCTCGGGGAAGTAGACGTATAGATAGTTGCGCCGCGACTCGGTGTCGTTGGGAAACAACGTCTGTATGAATACGTCTTCTTTGTCTACCGTTTCGTCGTAGCCGGTGGTCTTGTAGACAATGTGGCCTTTGCGGTCGGCTATGGCATATTCCCATGCGAGAGGAATGCCGTTGTTGCCGAGCTCGGTGCGAAGGTAGTTGTTGACCATAGCTGAGTCGGCGCGCTCTGTGATGGGGCGGTTGCTCGACTGGTTGAGTATGGTGAGTATCACTTCGTTGAGCAGGCCTTTCTGATAAAGGAATTGCTTGCGCAGGTTTTCCTGAAATTTGCGCAGCTTGTCCTGCTCTACGGGAGTGCGCCGGTTTGTTGCCGGAAGGTCGGACTCTTGCGAGAGGGATGTGTTCATGAAGTTGTCTGTCTTCAGGAATGAGTTTGAGTCAAATATCCCTGGCTCCAACATCAGCAGCTCTTCCTCGAGATAGTTTTTTGTCTCGTTTTTCTCCAAAGCTGTCGACAAAGAGTAGAGGCTGCGCTTCACGCCTTCCGAGAAGTGCTGTTCGCGCATCTTCACCATCTCCTCCATATATACGAACTGCATATACAACAGGCCGACAAATGTCAGCGCCATTATGATGGTCAATATCCAAATCGTACTTTTCTTCATCGTTTTTACACTTTTTTGATATTGCAAATATATGAAACATATCTTAAATTTGACTCTTAAATTTATTAATTTTTTAATTTTTAATTAAAATGCACGATTGTAAACTGTTTTTAACTTGAAAATGCGGCGGTTGGACGGAAAAGTGTGATTTTTAATGGAAAACGCTTCCTCCACAGGGAGGAAGCGTTGTGCCAGGATTCTGAATTGGCAGTTTTAATTGGCAATGAATCCGCCTAACTGGTATGGCATTTGCTGCTGATAGGTGTAGGCTCTTGCAAACTGCTTCAAAAACTCGATTGTTGATTTTCTTGGTTTGACGGAAGATTGTTGTGTTCCGTTGCATTCTTTTGTAATCAAATGAGTAGAGTTTTTCTGCATAGGCAATATTGTTTAAAGTTCATACATATCAGTAACGCATCAGTGTGGCGAATTATTATATAACAGGCAAAAAAATAATGGGTTGCACACATGCGCAACCCATTATTTATGATAAATATCAGACTATTTTTACTTAGTGATGCCGAATTCTTTCGCGATGCGGTTGATTTTCTCGTCTGCGCGTGCCTCTGTTGCTTTATATTCATCGGCGGAAGCGAGAGTGTCGTGAACCTCGATGTAGAATTTGATCTTAGGCTCTGTTCCCGACGGGCGGACAGACACTTTCGTGCGGTCGGCTGTGTAGTATTGGAGCACGTTTGACGTAGCCGGCATGTCGAGTTTCTTTGTCTCGCCTGTCGCCACGTTTGTCTCTACGAGCGATTGGAAGTCTTTTACGGTCACCACTGGCGATCCGGCGATTTCCTTCGGTGGGTTCTCGCGGAATTGTTTCATCAAGGCGATGATTTCCTCTGCGCCCGATTTGCCTTTGCGCACCAAAGAGATGCCTTTCTCGCGCGAGAAGCCGTACTTCATATAGATGTCGATCAGCATGTCGGTCATGTTCAAGCCCTTGTCTTTTGCCCAAGCTGCGATTTCAGCCATGAGCGAGATTGCCGACACGGAGTCTTTGTCGCGGACGAAATCCTCGGCCAGGAAGCCGTAGCTTTCCTCGCCGCCGCCCAGATAGCGGGCTTTGCCTTCGTTTTCGCGCATCACGTTGGCAATCCATTTGAAGCCGGTGAAGCAGTCATACATCTTTATGTGCTGAGCTTCGGCGATTGTGCGGATTGTCTCGGTTGTCACGATTGTCTTCACGATGTATTCATTGCCGGTGAGTGTGCCGAGCTCCGTGTTGCGGGTCATCAGATAGTTGAGGAAAATCATCACAATCTGGTTTCCGTTGATGAGCACATACTCGCCGTTGTTGTCGCGGATCACGAGGCCGATGCGGTCAGCGTCGGGGGCGGAAGCCATCACTACCTCTGCGCCGGTTTCCTTTGCTTTCTCGATGGCCATTGCCATAGCCGACGGCTCTTCTGGGTTTGGCGAAGCGACGGTAGGGAAGTCGCCGCTGAGCACTTCCTGCTCAGGCACGCCGATGATGTTTGTGAAGCCGTAGTTTGCGAGAGAGCGGGGAATCAGTTTCAAGCCGGTTCCGTGGATTGGCGTGTAGACAATCTTCATATCGTGATGTCTCTTGATTGCCTCTGGGCTGAGCGACAGGCTTTTAACTTTTTCAAGGAAAATCTTGTCAACTTCCTCTCCGATGATTTCAATCTTCGACGGGTCGCCTTTGAATTTGATGTCGGCAACGTCGGTCACCTCGTTGACATATTTGATTGTGTTCACGTCGTGAGGGGCAATCATCTGCGCGCCGTCGTCCCAATAGGCTTTGTAGCCGTTGTATTCTTTCGGGTTGTGAGATGCAGTGATGATCACACCGCTCTGGCATCCGAAATGGCGGATTGCAAACGACATTTCCGGAGTAGGGCGGCAAGAGTCGAAGAGATACACCTTGATGCCGTTGGCCGAGAAGATGTCGGCAACGATTTCGGCGAATTTGCGGCTGTTGTTGCGCACGTCGTGACCCACCACAACCTTGATTTCCGGAAGGTCCTTGAACGCCACTTTCAGATAGTTTGACAAGCCTTGGGTGGCGGCGCCAACGGTGTATATGTTCATACGGTTTGAGCCGGCGCCCATGATTCCGCGCAAGCCACCAGTGCCGAATTCGAGGTCTTTATAGAACGACTCGATGAGTTCTGTCTTGTCTTCGCTGTCGAGCATAGCCTTTACGGCAGCGCGTGTTTCTTCGTCGTATTCAGGAGAAAGCCATTTCTCGGCTTTTTCCGTAACTTGTTTTAGGAGTTCGTTGTCCATAATATTTTTAGGTTTTATAAGATTTTTCTAAAGTGAACAAATTTAATGATATAAAAGGTAATGACCAAAAATAAACGGGTCATTTTTCTTCGTTGCCTTCTTTTCGGCTCCGTTGCGGCAATTCTTCATCGTTCTCGCGCAGCTTTTTGAGGCGCTCTTTGTGTTTGAGCGTGAAATGCAGCAGCACGATTACGAGCAGCGACACGCCCATCACTCCGAAATATTGCAGATACTTGCCTGCTGCCACCTGTCCGCGGCCTACGTAGGCCATCACCATCAGATAAACAAGCAGCAGCAGCGGCAGCCATGTGGATTTTTTAGTTTTCATTGTCGGTCGATTTTATGACTTTATATTTTGACTCTTCCGGCACAAACGCATCGCTGAGCAGCCGTCGGTAGATGCGTATGCACGCCCATGCGTCGATGGCGGCGTAGGATGTCTGTGCTTCGGTGAGCGTCTCGGCGTCCCAGTTCGACAGCTGTTGCGACTTTGAGATTTTCATGTCAAACAGGATTGCGTAGATTTTCTGTAGGCTTGAGCAGCCGAAATTGTAGTCGGGCACAAGTTTCTGCAGGTCGATGAATCCCTGGGGGTGGAAGTCGTAGTTGTGGGCGAGCATCGAGAAGTCGTCGTGGAGCGACAGTCCGATTTTTGGAATGTCGGGGTTGTCCATGATTTCGTGCAGAGGCTCGAGGTCGTCAATCTTGCGCACGCGGAACAGGAAGCACACATCGTCGGCTGAAATCTGAATCAGCGAGACGTGGATAGGCACTCCTTTTCTGAATGTGGGCTTTGATTCGGTGTCGAAGCCGAGGATAGGATATTTTTTCAGTATCGACACCGCTTTGCGTGCCTCGGCGGCGGTGTTTACCACCTTGATTACACCGGGAAACTCCACTCGGGGCAATTCTGCCAGTTGTTCTTTTGTTATGGTGAGAGAATAACTCTTGTCTGTCATCTTTTGAATTTTGGTGCAAAGGTAGGTATAAATAATAGATTTATGTCTAATTTTGTGCCCGATTATGGAAAAATTCAGTTGGAAAGGCCACGGCGCGATGCTGCTGGCGAATACGAGTTGGGGCTTGATGTCGCCCCTTGCCAAGGTTGTTATGGCTGGCGGTGTGGTCACGCCGTTTGTGCTCACCGATTTGCGCATTTTCGGCGCGATGGTGCTGTTCTGGGCAGTGTCGCTGTTTCAAAAATCGGAGCACGTGCCGCCGCGCGACATGCTGCGTCTGTTTGTCGCGTCGCTTCTTGCCATAGTGTTCAATCAGGGCAGTTTCATCTTTGGGGTCAAACTGTCGTCGCCTGCCGACGCGTCGATAATCACCACGAGTATGCCTTTGTGGGCAATGCTTCTTGCCGCCGTATTCCTTCGTGAGCCGGTCACGGGGAAAAAGGTGGCAGGCATAGCTTTCGGGGCTGGGGGCGCGTTGATGCTCATTCTGGGCAGTGGAGCCACTGCCACGGCAGCAGGCTCACATCCCATACTTGGCGACCTGCTTGTGCTTTTCGCCCAGTTGAGCTATGCCACCTATCTTGTCCTGTTCAAGAATTTTATATGCCGCTATTCGCTTGTGACGGTGATGAAGTGGATGTTTACCTATGCTTTTCTCTGCACGCTTCCGTTCTCATATTCGAGTCTTGTGGCAACCGACTGGCTTGCGCTTGGATGGGACGATGTGCTTGCCGTGGCGTTTATCGTGGTGTTTGCCACGTTTGTGAGCTATATATTTATCATTGTCGGGCAGAAGAATCTGCGTCCCACGGTGGCTGGAATGTACAACTACGTGCAGCCCGTAGTGGCGTGTGTCGTGACGGTTTGTCTCGGGCTCGACTCGTTCAACGTGATGAAGGGGCTTGCCGTGGCGATGATTTTTGTGGGCGTGTTTCTCGTCACAACGAGCAAGAGCCGCGCCGACGAGCGCCGCGAGGCACGACGGTGACATGCGCAATGAAATCGGCGCCGTGCCTGTGCAGACACGACGCCGACCATATTGTGAAGCTTTAGATGCTTGCTGTTAGTTATTCTTTAACAACCTTCCAAGCCTGCTTGCCATTGTAGGTGGTCTCTACCGATTTGTAGCCAGGGGCAACGAAGTTGGTGTGTGCGCCTTCGGCAGTGTTGTCGGCAGGATTGAAGCCTACGAATATGCCGCCCATGATTTTGATGGCGCATTTGCTACGATATTCGTCTTTACAGTTGATTAAGTATGTTGCATCACCATCACATTCAAATACACCTCCGTAAATGTTGAGATTTGCTTTTGCAGAAGCCAGATATTCGGCCGCCACATAGATGCACTCTGATGTGGATTCCTTTGGTGTTCCTCCTGCGGTGTGGAAATATCCGCTGTGGATATTGGCAGTGCCATTGGTAATTTTGATGGCATTGTTGGCCATACTGCCACCTTTTGCATCAAATGTCAAATTGCCGCTGATATCAACAGAACCGCCATTTCTCACTTCTATGACAGCTGATGGGTGGTTCGGGCGGTTTGGTGCTGCTTCCAATGTGCCGTTTCCGGAGATTTTAACGCCCGTTGCGCTTATTGACAGTAAGGTGTTGATGTTGTTTGAATCATCGTTGGTTGATTTGAAAACTGCGCCGTTTTTCATTACCAAGGAAGTGTTTTTGGCTGGAGATATGTATGATGCGTATTCTAAATCTTGTCCCAACGCCACGATCTTGCCTCTTGTGGTGAGTGCGGTTTTGAGTCCTTCGGCTGTTGTAGCCTCCACAGCCGGCACAACTTTCCAGATGGTGCGGCCGTCGGCAGCTGTGCCGTTGGGGATTGAAGCATAGCCAGGGGCTACGAAGTTGGTGCCGTTGCCCTCAGCCTTGCAGTCACCAGGGTTGAATCCAATAAATGTGCCGCCGGTAACGATGATTTTCGCTGTTCCGTTTTCGCGGTTCGCGTCATAGCAGTTGAGCACGAACTCATCGGCTTTATCTGCGTCAGAATATTTCTGCTGCACCTCGAATGTTCCGCCTTTTATTTCCGCAACACCTTTATATACATAGACTGCGTGGACGTTGCCGTTAAAGTGTCCGTCCTCGATAACAAGATGTCCTCCGTCCTGAACATCGACAGCGTAGCAGTCGTTGGCTTTGGCGATGTATGCACCACTGGTAATTGTCAGCGAGCTGTTTTCTCTTACAGAAAGCAGTGACCAATCGGAGTCAGAGACACTCCAAATATTATTTTTGTTGCTGATTGAGAGGTCTCCGAGATTGAGCGTCTCGCTTTGTCCGCCTGAAAGGACAAGCGTTTTTTCGGCGTCAACGCTCTGGCCGTTGGCAACGGCAGCTTTCAAAGCAGCAAATGTAGACGCACTTACCACTTCGTGTGCGAACTCGCCGCTGAATGCCGGTTCGATGACCACATTGAAGTCAACAGAATTTGTGAGCAGCGAGCCGTAGATGTTTGTACGGTAGTTGCGTTGCAATGGGACATTTGTGAAAGAGCGGAATGTGGACTTGCCGTTGTAACCGAATGTCATATCGACGGTTTCCTTGGTGTCGCTGATGGGAATATATGCCATCAATAGATATTTATAGCCGGCAACAGGGAATGCACCGTCATCTGCTGTAGGTATAGCTTTCATTTTGAATGTGCGTGTTGCCTCAGTGCCTTCCATCTTGCCTGTTGCCAAGTTCAAGATGTCGCCAGCCGTTGCTTTGACTTGTGTCTGAGTAAGATTGAGACCAGCTATGGTCGCAGCGTCAAAGTCGTCGGTTCCGATGTTCACCTGCGCGAACGGACGCGTAAGTTTGACGTCAACATTTTGGTTGCCGCTTACGGTGATTGTTTCTTTCTTGAAGAAAGCGTCGCAGATGTCATTGTTGGAATACACATTTGTATACTTTATTTTGACTGTCTGAGTCAACGGGTCGAATGTGTAAGGCTTCTTTGCGGAGTTGTCTGCGGCCCAGAAAATCACGTCGTAGGTCTTGCCTGTGGTCAGTTTCAACGAGACTGTCTGCTTGAGATTGTTCATTTCGGCTTCTCCCACAACAGTTGTCTCGTCGCCGAATACCTTCAGAGGTGTTGATTGCCCAGCCTCATACACTGCATATTGCAGGTGTTTCGCCGTCAGTCCGTCGGCAAACGCACGGGTTCCCATCTCCGAAGGCAGTTGCGCTGTGAATGTCACGGTTCCCTCGTCGCCTGTCTTCAGGCCGTTGTCCATCTCATCGTTACACGATGTCACGAGCAGCGCCGCGGCTGCAATCGTGAAAGTGGAAAGTAGATACCTTTTCATTGTTTTGGTTGGTTTTTGTTTGGTTATGTCTATAATTTAGTTTTGTTTGGTCAAGTTTGTCGGATGTTTCGGGGCTGTGTCCCAATATTGGCACAAGCACCCGCGCTTAGCGGAACGCCGACAATGCGTCGCGTTGCGAGGTGCTTGTGATTTTTATAATTATTGTTTGGGAATGGAATGTCGTAATGAGAGAAAGAACAGGCACAATGCGTCCTTCAGCCGAAATTGTGCGCTTCTCGGCATTGTTGAAGTTATGAATTGTAGCATTCATTGTCGTTTCTCTGATATTTTTTTGCAAATATAGGGGGGTAATCAAAAAACCAAATAAATTCCCAACTTTTTTCACAAAAAATTAAAAAAAACGGCGTTGCTGCCGGATGCGGCTGTAAAGCCAGTATCCCGACAGCGGAATGCCTACGCCGGCAATGGTGTACAGAATCCAGAAGCAGTCGGTCTGCGCATAGTCGTGAATCACCATGTGGCACCCGATCTGCCGTGGGTCGAGTCCGTACCACCATATTTTCAGCAGGCTGACCACCTTGTATGCCGACACGTGCCAGATGAAGATGTAGAGAGTGTGCTCGCCGCAGTACTCCAAAAACTGGATTATGCGTCCCTTGAGGTGCGACAGGTGGTAAGAAATGTTGTATGTCATCAGCCATCCAGCGACTCCCGTCACTGGCAGCGACAGCACGTCGCGGATGCGCACCGACAGGCTCATGCCACGGCATTCCAGCCATGATCCGGCAAGCACGACAGCCGCTCCGGCGGCGGCGAGCCACAGGCTGTGTCCGATGTGTTGCTCATATTTGCGGTACAGCACGCCGATGCTGAAAAACAACACGCCCATCGTGTCGCGGTAGCCACCCTGCACGAGTGTGACAATCTTTACTCCTTCGCCCGCTTTGAACAATGCGAAGCCAAGAGCGATGAAGAAAATCACCAATGGAATCGCCACTGTGCGTCCGCGCAGCCGCTTCACGTTGTTGAGCATATAGTAGAGCACCACGAAGGCGATGCTTGCCACGAGCAGTCCGCGGAAAAACCAGAACGCTCCGGCGAGAAACTCATCGTAGCCTCCCATGGAGAACACTATGTTGGTGAGCCGCTGCCAGAATTGGTGGATGGAGTAGGGATGTGTGGTGCCGCCAGTCCAGTTGCCGTAGACCTCGTTGAGAATGCCTATCTTGAACAGCAGGTTGTGGATGAGCAGAAAGAAGATGCTCCATTTCACGAAAGGCACGTAAAGACCCTTGAAGCGCTTCACGATAAACGGCCATGGGTTTTCCACCGTCTCGTGCTTGAAGAAATAGCCCGCGGTGATGAAAAACAGAGGCATGTGAAACAGGTAGATGGCGCGGTTGAGCATGCCGGGCATGTCGGCGTGGGCCATCACCACGAAGATGATGGCAAAGCCTTTGGCTATGGAGATGGCGTTGTTGCGTTGTTGTGCCATGCTACATGAATAATGTTCCTATCTGGTAGACGGCAAAGGCTATCAACCATGCCACAAATGTGTTGTAGACCAGAGTGAACGCTCCGTAGCGCCAGCTTCCCGTTTCGCGCACAATGGCTGTGATTGTGGCGATACACGGCACGTAGATGAGCACAAAAATCATGAAGCAAGCCGCGACAAGAGGAGTGAAGTCGGGCACTCCGGTTTTCGGGTTCGGCTTCTGTATGCGTTCTGCGAGAGCCGCCTCGTTGTCGGAGTCGCCGCTGTAGAGCACGCCGAGTGTAGAGACAACGGTTTCTTTTGCCACCGTTCCCGAAATCAGCGACACGGTCATTTTCCAATTGAAGCCAAGCGGTTCAAACACTGGCTGCACCAGTTTGCCGAGGCGTGCGAGACACGAATTCTCGGTGGTCGCCACTTTTGTTACGTTTTCCGGAGTCACGTTGGTGTTGCCATCTTGAATCATTTCCGTGCGCGCAGTCGCTTCCTGTTCCTCCGTTGGGCGTGGGAAATAGCTGAGCATCCAGATGATGAGACTCGCCACGAGGATGATGCCTCCCATCTTTTTCAGATACTGCTGTCCTTTGGCCCACATGTGGCGCATCGTGGCCTTCATGGTCGGGATGCGGTAGGGCGGAAGCTCCATCACAAACGGTGTCTCATCCTTCTTGTAGTGGAATTTGCGCAGCAGTTTTGCGGTGACCACCGCCACGATTATGCCGAGCGCATACAGGCTGAGCAGTGCCAGGCTGGCATGGTTGGGGAAGAACACGCCGATGAGCAGCAGATAGATGGGCAGACGCGCGCCGCACGACATGAACGGGTCGATGAGTATCGTAATCAGACGGCTCGAGCGGCTCTCAATGGTGCGTGTGGCAATGATTGCCGGCACGTTGCATCCGAATCCCATCACCAGCGGGATGAACGATTTTCCGTGGAGTCCTATCTTATGCATTATTTTGTCCATAATGAAGGCGGCTCGCGCCATATATCCGGAGTCTTCCATAAACGAGATGAAGGCGTAGAGGATGAGGATGTTGGGCAGGAACACTATCACACCGCCCACACCGCCGATTACGCCGTCGATGAGCATATCCTTTACCGGACCGTCGGGCATGTATGTGCTGATGAGGTCGCCAATCAACCCCACGCCGGCGTCTATCCAGTCCATAGGGTATTGTCCGATGGTGAAAGTGGCCCAGAACATCAGCCACATTATGAATATGAAAATCGGAAATCCGAACAGCCTGCTTGTCACAACGGCGTCAATCATTGCCGTGGTTTTGGCCTCTTCCTTGTCCTCGGTGTGGAGCGTTTCGCGGAGCGCGCCCGACACGAATCCGTATTTTGAGTTGGCTATCACTGTTGCCATATCCTCTTCGTGCGATTTCTCGATTTCTGCCACCAGTGAGTCGCGCAGCGCCCTGATTTCAGCGTAGTGGGGCAGTGACGACAGCATAGTCACCACTTCCTTGTCGCCCTCAAGCAGTTTTATCGACAGGTAGCGAGCGGAGAACCGCATATCGAGGTCTGCCTCGCTCTTGAGCTGCGACTGGATTTGCTTTATTGCGTCCTCGATGTCTTTCTTGAATCCGATATGCACGTGGCGTACCACGTCGTTGCGTCCTTCGTAGACGCTTATAATCGTGTCAAACAGTTCGTTTACGCCTTTTCCGCTTTTTGACACTGTGGGCACCATCGGCACTCCGATCATCCTCTCCAGCGATTCGTAGTCGAACGTCACCTTGCTTCGTTCCAGCTCGTCGTACATGTTGAGGGCAATCACCATGCTGCGGTCCATGTCGATGAGCTCGGTGGTCAGATACAGGTTGCGCTCAAGATTGGATGAGTCGACCACATTGATAATCACGTCGGGCACCTCGTCGTGGAGGTAGCGCCGCACGTAGAGTTCTTCGGGGGAATATGCCGACAGAGAGTAGGTGCCGGGCAGGTCGACGATGTTGAACGAGTAGCCGTTGTACTCCATTCGCCCGCTTTTTGCGTCGACGGTGACACCGCTGTAGTTTCCTACGTGCTCCTTTGCTCCTGAGGCGATGTTGAACAGCGAAGTCTTTCCGCAGTTCGGGTTTCCGATGAGTGCCACATTGATGGTGTGGCGTTCGGTGTCGAATTTGTTTATAAATCCGCAGTCGTCTTCCTTGATGATTGCGATGTCTTCATTGGGCACGTCGGCGGCTTGTTGCTCGCGTACCACCTCTATCAGGTTTGCCTCGGCGCGTCGCAGCGATATTTCGTAGTCGAGGATTCGGTATTTTATAGGGTCGCGCAGCGGAGCGTTCTGCTCAACGAGGATTTTCTTGCCTCTGACAAATCCCATCTCCATCATGCGCTTGCGAAACGATCCGTGACCCAAAATTTTGACAATCACGCAACTTTCGCCAGTCTTTATGTCTGATAGCCTCATAATGTCTTTATCTTCTGTTTTTACGGGTGCAAAGTTAAAAATTATTATTCAGAATAATTCCAAATAACCGATAAAATTGTCAGCATTTTTTGTCGTTGCTTCTCAGAGCGTTGTGGAGCAGGTTGGTGAACTGGTAGTTTTTCAGCCCCCAGCGCGGCGAGATGAGCAGGTTTTCGGGCGACTGCGACACGAATCGCTCAATGGCGATGTCGCTGCGCATGCGCTTCACTATCTTGACACACAGTGATATATACTCGTCTGCTGACCATCGTGCCACGCTGACTTCGCCTGCTGCCACTTGCCTGGCAAGGCGCGTGCCGCGGATAATCTGCAGCTGGTGGAGCTTGACGGTGTCTATTGGCAGAGCCGACACTTGGTCTACGGTGTGGAGCATGTCGGCCTCCGACTCTCCCGGCAGTCCGAGGATGAGGTGCAGTCCGCAGGCTATTCCGGCTGCGTGTGTGCGGTTTACGGCGTCGACGGTGTCCTCCCACGAATGTCCGCGGTTGATGACGTCGAGAGTGCGGTTGCTGGCGGTCTCGGCTCCGTATTCCACCATCACGAATGTGCGTTGCGAAAGCGATGCGAGATATTGCAGCAGAGTGTCGGGCATGCAGTCTGGTCGGGTGCCTATGATCAGTCCCACCACGTCGGGGCAAGCCACTGCCTCCTCGTAGAGGTCTACAAGATGGCGAAGTTCGCCGTAGGTGTTGGTATAGGCTTGAAAATAAGCCAGATACTTCATGTCGGGATATTTCTTTCCGAAGAATGTGCGCCCTTTCTCAATCTGTTCGCCCACCGACAGCGACGGGCGGCAGTATTCGGGGTTGAACGTCTGGTTGTTGCAGTATGTGCATCCGCCGGTGCCTTTTGAGCCGTCGCGGTTTGGACAGGTGAAGCCGGCGTTGATGGCAATCTTCTGCACCTTGAAGTCGGGGAAACGCTCGTGGAGGAAGTCGGCGAAGTCGCGGTATGGCTTGTGCATTACAGACGGGTGGTTTTGTTGAGCAGGTACATGTCGAGCACAGTCATTGCAGCCATGGCCTCCACGATAGGCACAGCGCGCGGCAGCACGCACGGGTCGTGGCGTCCTTTGGCTTTAAGCACGGTGGGGTTGCCCGAGGCGTCGACCGTGTCGACGTCGCGCAACAGCGTTGCCACGGGCTTGAACGCCACGCGGAAATATATGTCCTCGCCGTTTGAAATTCCGCCTTGTATGCCGCCTGAATGATTGGTCGATGTGTGGATTTTTCCATTGTCGGAAGTGAACGCGTCGTTCATCATGCTGCCACGGTTGCCAACACCGTCGAATCCCATTCCATACTCAAAGCCTTTGGCGGCGTTTATGCCCATCATGGCGTATGCCAGTCGGGCATGCAGCTTGTCAAATACGGGTTCGCCGAGTCCTGTCGGCACTCCTTTGACCACACAGGTCACCGTGCCGCCTATGGTGTCGCCTTCGCGTCTCACCTTGTCGATGAGGTCGTACATCCTTGCCGCCGTTTCGGGGTCGGGGCAGCGCACGGCGTTGGTTTCCACCAGCGCTGGGTCGTATTTGCGGTAGTCGGGGTCGAGGCTGATGTCGCCCACCTGCGAAGTGTAGGCGTAGATGGAGATGCCGAGCTGATCCAATGCTTGGCGAGCGAATGCTCCGGCAACGACACGGGCAATAGTCTCGCGCGCGCTCGAGCGTCCGCCGCCGCGATGGTCGCGCAGCCCGTATTTTTCGGTGTATGTGTAGTCGGCGTGCGACGGACGGAACGTCTGTCGGATGTTGCCGTAGTCGGCTGAGTGGTGGTCGGCGTTTCTCACCTCGAACCCTATGGGGGAGCCTGTTGTCACGCCCTCAAACAGTCCCGACAGCACTTCTACGCGGTCTGACTCTTTCCGTGGCGTGACGATTGCCGACTGCCCCGGACGGCGGCGGTCGAGTTCGTGCTGCACACGGTCGAGGTTGATTGCAATGCCTGCGGGCATACCGTCGACAACGCCGCCCACGGCAGTCCCGTGCGACTCGCCGAACGACGTCAGCCGGAAAATCTTACCAAATGTGTTCATCGTTGAGATCCTCGTCTTTAGGTGTGACAATAATGTCGGCTGTCGAAGCCCCGACATATTCAATCAAATCCTTGGGGTCGATTTTCAGTTGCAGTCCGCGCACACCGGCGCTCACATAGATGAAGTTGAAATCAAGACACGAACGGTGGAAAAACGTGGGAAACGGTTTTTTCATACCGATTGGCGAGCATCCTCCGCGGATATAGCCGGTGGTTGGCAGCAGATCCTTCATGTGGAGCATCTCCGCCTTCTTGTTGCCCGACACCTTCGCTGCTTTCTTGAGGTCTACCTCGCAGCATCCCGGCACCACGCAAACAAAATGTTTGACCTTGTCGCCTGTCAGCACAAGTGTCTTGAACACTTGCTGAATGTCTTCGCCGAGTTGGTCGGCGATATGCTGTGCGCCAAGGTCGGTTTCGTCGACCTCGTAAGGCACAAGCTCGTATTTTATTTTGGCGCGGTCAAGCAGACGCGCCACGTTGGTCTTTCCTATTCCAGCCATATTGATAAATCTTTTTCTGTCTTCTATGCTTATACAAAGATAGTGCATAAAGTTGAAAGAATGGATATGAAAGATTAATTTTGCACTTTGAATTATGAGAATAAAGACAGAGGCAGACAGGTTGCTGGCGATGATCCGCGATGGTCGGACTATGTCGGCTGGACAGAAGGTGCGCTTGGCGGTGATGCTGAGTGTGCCGGCGGTTGTGGCGCAGTTGTCGTCGATTGTGATGCAGTATATCGACGCATCGATGGTTGGAAGCCTCGGCGCTGAGGCCTCGGCGGCGATAGGCTTGGTGTCGACAACCACATGGCTCTTCGGCGGACTGCTGAGTGCTGCGGCTTCGGGTTTTTCGGTGCAGGTTGCCCACCGCATCGGTGCCGGCGACTGGGAAGGTGCGCAGCGCGTGTTGCGGCAGTCGGTGGTGGCGGTGTTGGCGTTCAGCCTTCTGCTTGCATCCATCGGTGCCGGCATCAGCAGTAGTTTGCCTGTTTGGCTTGGCGGCACCGAGTCGATACATCGCGATGCGTCGACTTATTTCCTGATAATATCCTTGTTTCTTCCGGCGCTTCAGATGCAGTTTCTTGCCGGCGGCATGCTGCGGTGCAGCGGCAATATGCACGTGCCGAGCATGGCGGGAGTGGCTATGTGCGCCCTTGATGTGGTGTTCAACTTTCTGCTGATTTTCCCTTCGCGTACGGTCGCTGTGGCTGGATTCGATGTGTTTCTCCCAGGTGCGGGACTTGGTGTTGAGGGTGCGGCTCTTGGCACGGTGCTTGCCGAAACGGTGGTCGTGGCTTGGCTGTTGTGGTATCTGCGCCACGGCACGTCACATCTGCGGCTTGCAGGGCTGCGCGGATGGAGACAGTCGATAGCCGACACGCTCAGAAAGGCGGTTAAAATCGGTTTCCCGATGGGTTTGGAGCATGGGGTGATATGCAGCGCACAGATTGCGATAACCACCATTGTCGCGCCGCTGGGAGTGTGCTCCATCGCAGCCAACTCGTTTGCCATCACAGCCGAGAGCCTTTGCTATATGCCAGGTTATGGCATTGCTGAGGCTGCCACCACGCTTGTGGGGCAGAGTGTCGGTGCGCGCCGTCGCGACCTGACGTGGAGCTTCGCTAAAATCACTGTCGGAATGGGCATGGCGGTGATGGCGGTGATGGGTGTGCTTATGTATGTCGCTGCTCCCGAGATTATCGGGCTGATGACGCCTGTTGACGAGATACGCCGGCTTGGTGTAATGGCGTTGCGCATCGAGGCGTTTGCCGAGCCGATGTTTGCCGCGTCGATTGTGGCGTATGGCGTTTGTGTCGGTGCCGCCGACACGCTGAAGCCTTGTCTGATGAACTTCCTGAGCATCTGGGCTGTGCGCCTTACGATGGCTGCATGGCTTGCTCCAACAATGGGACTGCGCGGTGTGTGGATTGCCATGTGTGTTGAGCTGACGTTCCGTGGCGCCATCTTCCTGGTGCATTTGTGGCGCCGACGCTGGATGAAGGCCGTATAAAGGGGTAAAAAAGGTTGAAAGTTCGGTAATTCGGATAGGTGGGCTTTGCGGAAAAACACGTAAATTTGCAGACAGCATAGAACATTAAAAAACACAGTTATGGAACTGATAAAAGATAAGGAATTCGGCGGCGAGCGACCGCTGTTTGAGTCGCACAACCTACACCTCGACAATGTGGTGATACGCGAAGGCGAGTCGGCGATAAAGGAGTGCAGCAACATCAAGGCGACAAATTGCCGTTTTGAGGGCAACTATCCGTTCTGGCATGTGCACGGGTTCGTGATTGATCGTTGCCATTTCGATGTGGGCGGACGCTCTGCACTGTGGTATAGCGACCATCTGCGGATGACTGACACGCACATCGACGCGCCGAAAATGTTTCGCGAGATGCACGACATCGACATTGAGAACGTGGTGATGACCGATGCCGACGAGACGTTCTGGCGATGCAAGGGCATACGTGCTAAGAACTTGCGGCTGCAAGGAGGAACGTATCCTTTCATGTTAAGCAGCGACATTGAAATCGACGGCTTGGTGTCTGACTCCAAATACGTGTTCCAATATGTGAGCAACGTAGTGGTGCGCAACGCGAGAATCACAACCAAAGATGCCTTTTGGGAGGTGGATAATGTGACCATCTACGATTCGGAACTCAATGGCGAGTATCTGGGATGGCATTCGCGCAACCTGCGCCTTGTCAACTGCCACATCTCTGGCGAACAACCGCTCTGTTATGCCGAGAATCTGGTGCTTGAGAATTGCACGTTTGATCCGGCTTGCGACCGCGCTTTCGAGTACAGTTCCGTGAACGCAACAATAAAAGGAAGCATAGGAGGCGTGAAAAATCCGCGCAGCGGACGCATCGAGGCTGACTGCCTCGGTGATGTGGTGCTCGACGGCAACATCAAGATGCCGGCCGACTGCCTGCTGATTGAACGAAACAAAAAATAATTGCCTGTATGAAATACGACTTCGACAAGACTATCGACCGGCGTGCCACAAACTCTTACAAGTGGGATAGCGCTCCCGAGGGCGTGCTGCCTATGTGGGTGGCTGACATGGACTTCCGCACGGCGCCTGCCATCATCGACGCGCTGCAGAAACGCGTGGCGCACGGAATCTTTGGCTACACCCGTGTGCCCGACGCCTACTACGATGCCGTGACATCGTGGTTCAGCCGGAGGCATGGATGGGACATCGACCGCGAATGGATAATCTACACATCTGGAGTGGTGCCGGCGGTATCGGCGGTGATAAAGGCTCTGACCGTGCCGGGCGACAAGGTGATTGTGCAGACTCCAGTCTACAACTGCTTCTTCTCGTCGATACGCAACAACGGCTGCGAGATTGTGAGCAATCCTCTGCGCCGCACCGCCGACACCTATAAGATGGATTTCGACGCTCTTGAGCGTTGTGCCGCCGACCCGCGCACCAAAGTGATGCTGCTCTGCAATCCCCACAATCCGGCTGGGCGCGTCTGGACTCCCGACGAGCTGACGCGGCTTGGCAACATCTGTCTGCGCAACGGCGTGACGGTGGTCGCTGATGAGATTCACTGCGAACTGGTGTATCAAGGGTTCAAATATACGCCTTTCGCGTCGCTGTCGGACGCTTTCCTGCACCGGTCGGTGACGTGTGTGTCGCCGAGCAAGGCTTTCAACATCGCCGGACTGCAGATTGCAAATATCGTGGCGTTCGACAACGACCTGCGAAGCCGTATCGACAAGGCGATAAACATCAACGAGGTGTGCGACGTGAATCCGTTTGGCGTGGCGGCGACAATCGCTGCCTACAACGAAGGGGAAGAGTGGCTCAACCAGCTGGTTGACTATCTGCATGGCAACTATGAGGCTATGGCGGAGTTCTGCCGACGTGAGCTGGCGGAATTTCCTATAACGCGTCTTGAGGGCACATATCTGGTGTGGATGGACTGCAGCAGCCTTGGCATGTCGTCGGATGCGCTTGAGCATGCTCTTCTGGACGACGCCCGCCTATGGCTCAATGCCGGCACGATGTATGGTGCCGAAGGCGAAGGCTACATGCGGTGGAACATCGCTTGTCCGCGCAGCGTGATGCTCGACGGACTCAACCGTTTCCTTAATTTCGTCAGAAGCCGCTAACCGTCTCTTCTTCTATCCCAAATCGGCCATCAGAATCACTCGTTGCCATACGACACTGAGAAATTCCAACGGCCGATTATTCAATTGACTTGACTTGGTTATAGCTGCCACAACCAATATGTCTCTCGGCAAACTGTTTGTCGTGAACTTCATGCTAAATCCGTATCCTGCCGTATAATCACCCAATGCCCGGACTTCTGTGAACCCTCACGGTGAATGATGTCGTTGTCTTGCATTTTCTTAAGATGCTTAGACACGGCGCTCCTGTTGATGCCCAATTTGTTAGCCATTTCGCGTGAAGTGATGCTTGCGTTCTCGGATATAAGACGTAAGATGGCATTCCGTGTTTCTGGTCCACTTTTCCGGTCCACCTTGCTTGTTTCTGGTCCACCTGCTTGGTCTCCCTTTTCTTCTTTGAATGTGAAGTCATCATCCATCGCCTTCTTGTATTCAGTTATTTCATTTTTAATGTTTTTGATGTGCTCATTCAGCATGAACATTTCTTGTTTGTTGGCATTGTTGTCTGTTGAATTATTTGCTGTGACTTTATTTTGAGCCGATGGCTATGCACACGGGGTGGGGCACGTGGATGTCGTGGCTGGTGTCGGAGAGCATGCCGGTGTCGGGGTCGATTGCAAACACTTGGATGGTGTCTGCGTCACGGCAGGCACAAAGCAGGAAGCGTCCGTTGGGCGTTATGGCAAAATTGCGTGGATGCCGCGCTGTGGGCTGGTAGCCAGCGCGTGTGAGCATCCCGCTTTCTTTATCCACGCTGAAGATGGCTATACCATCGCCTTGCAGACGGTTTGACGCATAGAGGAAGCGTCCGTCGGGTGTCAAATGGATGTCGGCGCTGCCGCGGGCATGGCAGTCGTCGGCGGTGACGGTTTGAATCTGTGTCAGCTTGCCTTCGTGGTGGCTGAACACCATCACTTCCCCCGACAGTTCGGTGATGAGGTAGGCATAGCGGCCTTCGTCGTCAAAAGTGAGGTGGCGTGGCCCTGAACCTGCCGCTACATATAGGGTGCTGTCCACTTCCAGCCCGTCGCATGCGGCGTTGGGCTTGAGCGAGTAGATGCAGTCGTTGCCGAGGTCGCAGGCGAATGCGCGCCATTCGTAGGGGTCGGCGGTGACGCAGTGGAGATGGGCTGACTGCTGCCTTGTTTTGTCGGGAGCTTTGCCTGTGAGCGAAAACGTCATCACCTTGTTGGCTTTCTTGATGCTTCCGTCGTCGGCAAGTCTGAACTCCGTGATGCTTCCGCCCGTATAGTTGGCGGTGTAGATCAGATTTTTTGTCTGGAAGATGTTGCACGGCGCTTTGCCGCCCGTCGCCACGGCGTTGATGCAGGTCAATGGCTTGTCGATGCCTTCATAGCGGAATGCTGCAAGGGCGTCGTCGTCGGTGCCCGACTCGTCGACGGCATAGACGTTGTCGCCGTTGTCGGAGAAAATCACAAACGACGGGTTGCGCGCCGGAGTAACGGCGGTGAGTTCTGCCGTTCCGCTTTCTTGGTTGAAGCGATATTGATAGATGCCTTTGCTGTCGGTGTCGGTGTAAGTGCCGACAAGCATCGGCAGCCATGCCTGCGAAGCCGCGGCGGCAAGGTCGAGCATAGCCATTGTTGATAGTGTGCAGAGAGATATTGCCATTGTGTCAGTGTTTTTGTTGCCGTAAAGTTACGCAAAAAAGTGCAATCCTAAAATCCTCTTTTGCGTAATGCGCGCCGTAAATCCTTGTGTTTCCTATGCAGCATCGCTATAAAAACAATGAGACTGTCTAACAAGTTTTGGGCAGTCTCTTTTTATA
>ULUB01009149.1_pt1 | contig 21736 bp, 16 predicted proteins | sample 1958111 | NCBI WGS metagenome assembly ULUB01 (sample SAMEA4835749, study PRJEB28245) | human gut metagenome | biome: gut microbiome; material: fecal sample | place: Denmark | collected 2008
TTGCAACTCTTTGCTGCTCACCGCCTGAAAGCTCGCCGGGTCTATGGAACATTCTCTTTCCCAAGCCTACATCCTCAAGGCATTTCTTAACTCTTTCTTCCCTCTGATCAAACGGAAATTTTGAAAGCCTCAAGCCGAAATCGACATTTTCATATGCTGTCATTGACGACATCAGCGCTACCGACTGGAAAACGAAGGCCATCTTGTACCTTCTAAGCTCGTCACGCTTTAAATCTGAAAGCTTAGTGATGTCCGCACCGTCAAAGAAAACTTCTCCGGCTGTTGGTCTGTCGAGCGCACCCAAAAGGTTTAAAAGCGTTGTTTTACCGGAACCGGACCTACCCTTCAAGATAGTAAGTCCACCCTCATTGACGGTTATATTAATGTCGCGCAGGGCGTGAACAACGCTTCCGTCTCCGATTTGGAAATCTCGGCAAAGACCGTGGGTTGCAATTATTGTCTCCATAGTCCCTCCGCAAAGCTCAGCTAATGAGCTTAGTTCTATAAAATGATATTTCAGCCGACTTAACACAGCCACATTTTCAGCAAAAATCAATGACTGTGAAATTCAAATGCCGCTCAATAGCTTCTAAGGCTGATCAAAATACCACTTTTAATTTGTTGTGAATGTGAGAATCCATACAGGCGCATTGTGCAATATGCACAATTTAGTACTTATATCCCCCATAAACACCGATAAGCAAACACTTTTCAAGACATTTTGTACAAAACGGAGTCTTCAAAAGATATTTGCTTCATTTCAAATATTTACTAAGTATTTCCAGAAAATAAGCACTCAACATAAGTGCTCGTTTCTTATTAGCTTATTTATTATATCAGACTGATTAACCGCTGTCAATATATATGACAAAGAAATGTGCTTTTTTCCGTCCGTTTTTTATAAATAATCTACAATGGTTATATATGCGGCGTGAACAAATGTGATAACAACGTGTGCATTTGATTAAAGCATACACGATTTGTCAAGAATATTTTCATCCGAACGGCGTTCGTAGCATGGGTCTACAGCTCTGAGTCCTTGCTTTAATGCAGAAAATGTTATCATCCGATAAAATGGCACTTGCCGACAAATCAAAAATCATTTGATTCTTACTGTTCGATCAGACTACCTTCTACGCTCATATTGTCAGTATAAGCAGCTGAGCGTTTTCATTGCGAGCTGCTATAGGGCATAAAAATACCACCCTGTTTCAGAGTGGTAAAAACTCGCCCCGTCTGCATCGGGGCGAGTTTTGAATTATCCTTCTTAAGTTAGGAGGAAATTATCTCTTCTTAGAAGTTGCAACTGCAGCTGCAGCCAAAACCATAGGAAGAACTGCGAGAGCGATGCCCATCGGAGGGTTCTCTTCCTTAGGCTCGTCAGGCTCGTTTACATCGATGGTGGGCTCATCAGGCTCAGTGGTAACATCACCGGGCTCAACAGGCTCGTTAACATTGATGTCGGGCTCTTCGTCAGCAGGCATTGTAAGAACGAGGTAAGCCTTGGTAGCCAAGTGTCTGTAACCTACATCCTGACCATTGAGCTTGCCGTTGTTGAAAGCAGACTTGTCTGCTTCGAACTGTCTGAAGATCTTGAAGCCGCCGTTGTAAACAGCTGCTGAACCGTAACCGTAGGTGCTGTTGTAAAGCATATCAACGGGAACGTCGAACTCGAGAGCAGAAACAGTACCGTTTACAGTGCAAGTGGAAACGAATCCTCTTTCTCTGTTGTACTTGTCATTCTGCCACCAGAGGTTGTTGTCGCCACCGAAGATTTCGGTAGGAACCTTAGCATCGCCCATCCAGAGTGAGTAGAGAGCTGAACCTGTTGTGGTTCCAGCGCCTTCCCAAGGATTGTCACCGCCGAGCTCAACTACGAGCTTAGCAGAAGCAGCGTTCAAAACGTAAGCCTTGTTCTGGAGAGTGTGATCCCAAGTAAGAACGTACTCTACAGCTTCAGCATCACCCATCTTAGGAGTGCTGATTACTTCAAACTTATTGTAGCTGAAGTCAGTTGTACCGTTAGTCTTGGAAGTCTGCATGGTTCTTGCATAAATTGTAGAACCTGCAACACGCTGAGTCTCATCGTAGGTCTTAACGCCGTTAGCGTCAGCCTGGCAAAGCTGAATCTTTACAGCTTCCTGCAAGCCGCCCCAAATGAACTCGCCTGTGTCAACTGTAGGATCCCAGCCGTAGTTAGACTTAAGAGTTACATCAGCGATAAGCTTGATGGTAGTGATCTGGTTAACACCGGTGGACTGAGGAATTGTAGTCCAGAGTTCATTGTTGTAGTAAGGGTGAGCGAAGAAGCCGAAGTTAACATACTGAGTGAAAACATCATATTTGTCATTAAACTTAACTACTTCATTCTCGCCTACCTGTGTTGTGCTCTTTAAAGCATATCTTGTGCCGTTAACCTCAATTGCCCAGTCGATTTTCTCAGCAAAACCTTTATCAGAAAGATTCATAGGAGTAACAACTTCGAGGTAGTGGTTCTGATCAGCATAGCCGAACATAGCATACATAGGAACTTCGAATGTGAAAGTATTCTTTCTGCTGCTTGAAGATTTACGATCGGTAAGCAAATCGATCTTGATTTCTTCGCCTTCAGCAGCGAAAACGTTGATTGCCATTGCAGAGATGGCGATTACGACTGCCAAAACGACAGCCATAAGCTTTTTCATGTTCATGAAAATTTCCTCCTTTAAAAAATTGGATTGTTTTATCCCTATAACGGGTTATAGAGATCATCTTATGCTCGGAATTACCGAGACGTCAGCATTATAACATCTGCCCGCTTTTTTGTCAAGACATTTTTTAGCATTAGCTTTAACAATCATTGCGGCATCTTGCTGTCGGCACGGTTTTAACTTTCCGCTGTCTAAATAGTGTCGATTGCAACTCAAAAAGTTGCAAAAAGTTTTAAAAAATTTTGAGTTTGTGCAATCTGTATATTTTATATTCTCGTTTTTAGCGATTGTGCGGCAGAAATGCCGCAATATTTGGCTCGAAATTGATTAATTGGGCTGTTTTTCTTATTAAATCTACGCTTTGAAAATCGAGTCATACTTCAAATCGGCAGCGAACTGCCTTTTTTCACTGTACATAATACAACTGTCTCAGCGAAAAATATAACGAAAATTATTTTAAATAAGGTATTCTTATTCGTTGAACAAAATTTATTTGTATTGACAAACGTTCAGCCCGGGTGTATACTGAAAATACAAAAGGCAAGACCTCGAAACGGTTATGCCCATAAGAGATTTTAAAAAAGATAGCCCTTATGTAGCGATGGGGGCTATCTTACTTCTATAGTAAGTGCTGATATGAGCACGATTATTACTATTACGATTGTTATCGCTTTTAGTATGTACTTCATAGCAACCACCTCCTTTTCAGGAGCGTGGCATAACCGCCCGGCTTTTTCGCCGTTTTTGAGGTCTCGCCCGTCGGTTTTCGCCGACGTTGTTATGATAACACATACTTTTCGATTTTGCAACTCTTGTGTTGACAACGATTTAATTTCGATATATAATATAAGTGCAAAAAGGCAAGACCTCAAAACGGTTATGCCCAAAATATAGTTCTTAAAAAAGTAAGATAGCTATCATTGGGGAATGGGGGCTATCTTACTTCTATTGTAAGTGCTGATATGAGCACGATTATTACTATTACGATTGTTATCGCTTTTAGTATGTACTTCATAGCAACCACCTCCTTTTCAGGAGCGTGGCATAACCGCCCGGCTTTTTCGCCGTTTTTGAGGTCTCGCCCGTCGGTTTTCGCCGACGTTGTTATGATAACACATACTTTTCGATTTTGCAACTCTTGTGTTGACAACGATTTAATTTCGATATATAATATAAGTGCAAAAAGGCAAGACCTCAAAACGGTTATGCCCATGAAATTTTATATCTTAATGAAATAAGATAGCTTTCATTTAGCAGTGGGGGCTATCTTACTTCTATTGTAAGTGCTGATATGAGCACGATTATTACTATCACGATTGTTATCATTATAAAGTAAAACCCGTATCCGACTTGACCTTCATCATATCGGATACGGGTTATTTAATTCATTCGGTCAATTAATTCTTTCCCTTGGTTTCGATATCCTTTGCAACCATTTCAACAAACTCGTCAACGCTCATGACAGTTGTATCAACACTGTCTCTGCGTCTTACTGCAACAGTGCCGTCCTGCTGTTCCTTGTCGCCCAAAACCAGCATATAAGGAACCTTAGACATCTGAGCCTCTCTTATCTTATATCCTGTCTTTTCGGCACGCTTGTCGGCAGAGCAGCGGATTCCTCTTGCTCTGAGCTTTGCCAAAATCTCGTCTGTGTAGTCGTTGTTTCTGTCTGTTATGGGCAAGAGCTTAACCTGCATGGGAGCGAGCCATGTCGGGAACTTTCCTGCATAGTGCTCAATAAGAATGCCTATAAATCTCTCGATAGAGCCAAATACAACTCTGTGAATCATTATCGGTTGGTGCTTAGCGCCGTCTGCGCCGATATACTCGGCCTCAAATCGCATCGGAAGCTGGAAGTCGAGCTGAATTGTTCCGCACTGCCATGTTCTGCCGATAGAGTCCTCAAGGTGGAAGTCAATCTTAGGACCGTAGAACGCTCCGTCGCCCTCGTTTATGACGTACTTAAGGTTGAGTTCGTCCAAAGCTGCCTTCAAGCCGTTTGTCGCCTGCTCCCAGTCCTTTTCGTCTCCGATGTGGTCTTCCGGCATGGTTGAAAGCTCAACATGATATTTAAATCCGAACAGGCTGTAAACCTCATCGATAAGTTTTACAACGCCCTTGATTTCATCTGTGATCTGCTCCTGAGTCATGAATATGTGAGCATCGTCCTGAGTGAAGCAGCGGACACGCATTAAGCCGTGAAGCTCGCCGCTCTTTTCGTGACGGTGAACAAGACCCAGCTCGCCGACTCTCATCGGCAAATCTCTATACGATCTCGGCTCAGACTTATAAACGAGCATTCCGCCCGGGCAGTTCATCGGCTTAACTGCAAAGTCGGTATCGTCGATAACGGTTGTGTACATATTCTGCTTGTAGTGATCCCAGTGACCGGATGTCTCCCAGAGATGACGGTTGAGCATGATAGGAGTTGAAACCTCAACGTATCCGTCACGGGTGTGAATCTGTCTCCAGTAGTCTATAAGCGTGTTCTTCAAAATCATGCCGTTGGGAAGGAAGAACGGGAATCCGGGACCCTCCTCGCTCATCATGAACAGACCCATTTCCTTGCCGATTCTGCGGTGGTCACGCTTTTTAGCTTCCTCAAGGCGTGTTAAATACTCCTCGAGGTCGGTTTTGTTTGAAAAAGCAGTGCCGTAGATTCTTGTGAGCATCTTGTTCTTTTCTGAGCCTCTCCAATATGCTCCGGCAACGCTTGTGAGCTTGAATGCCTTGACTGCTGAGGTATATGTGACGTGAGGACCTGCGCATAAATCAACATAGTCGCCCTGCTTGAAAAAGCTAAGCTCCTCATCCTCAGGCAAATCGTTTATAAGCTCAACCTTATAAGGCTCGCCTTTTTCCTCCATGAGCTTTATAGCTTCTGCTCTCGGAAGGGTGAAGCGTTCAAGCTTTAAGTTCTCCTTGACGATTTTCTTCATTTCAGCTTCAAGTGCCGCAATGTCGTCGTTAGAAAATCCGCCGTCACGGTCGAAATCGTAGTAGAAGCCGTCCTTAATGGAAGGACCTATTGCAAGCTTTGTCTCTGGGAAAAGTCTCTTAACAGCCTGCGCTAAAATATGAGATGCGGTGTGTCTTAATGCACCTCTGCCTAATTCCTCTTCAAAGGAATGCTCTTCAATACTGCCATCATGCAAAATTACTTTCATACTGATACTCTCCTTTTTAATATTATTTGCTTCAGGAGACAAAAAATCGCCCCTGAAATACTTTTCAAGGGCGCATAAGCGCGGTTCCACCTTGGTTTTTAACTCAAAGCAAGTCTTTATCGCAGACATACGGTGTGCTCATCGCACACAGCTCAAGGGCGGTATCCCGTTTGCCTTACCAAACACGCCGCTTGCAGCATTTGCGGCGCTCTCTGAGAATGATATCAGCAGGGCTTCCCTGTCATTGCATTTAAAAATAATTTGAATTTTCTATATAGTATCACTGCGATTCGGTTTTGTCAAGATGATTAATAATTATTTTCACAATATGATAAAATTGACGGCTGTCCGACCTGTTTTGTCCTTTTAATAATGACTTTTAATAATTCTGAAAAGCAAAAAAGTTCGCTTAATTTAAAATATTTTTCCTCTTAGCTTTGAAATTGTAAAGTATTCTACTTGACAGATTGTCCGTTTTCATATAAAATATATATCGTATGTAGCGTTGTATTATGTATGGAATTTAATGATTCCGTATGTTCTGCATATTAATCAATTTTTTACTTATAAAATACTTGAGAAAGGAGCATTTTGTTGATGGAACTTTTACCCGCAATACTTTTATGTATCGCAGCACTCATTATAGGCGCAGTAATAAGCGGTTATATAATGTTCAAAAGAGGCATAGATCATAGAAAGAAAATAGCAGAAGCGCAAATCGGCTCGGCAGAGCAGGAAGCTGAAAGAATTGTCGATGAGGCAAGAAAAAAAGCTGAATCTCTCAAAAAGGAAAAGCTGATTGAAGCTAAGGACGAAATCTACAAAAACAGAATGGAAACCGAGCGTGAGCTTAAAGAACGCCGTTCCGAAATTTCACGTCAGGAAAGAAGAATTCAGCAGAAAGAGGAAACCCTCGACAGGAAGCTGGATTCAGTCGACAAAAAGGAAGAAAACGTTCAGCACAAGCTTAAGCAGGCTGACGAAAAGCTTCAGGAGGCTGAGAGAATCAAAAGCAGCCAGCTCGATATGCTGGAAAAAATCTCACAGCTCACCATGGAGCAGGCAAAGGAATACCTTTTAAAGACTTTGGAGGACGACCTCATCCACGAAAAGGCTATAAAGGTTACAAGCTACGAGCAGCAGGCTAAGGATGAATGCGAAGCAAAGGCAAGACAGCTTATTTCACTCGCTATCGCCCGCTGTGCAGCAGACCAGGTATCCGAATCGGCAGTTTCAGTTGTTCCGCTGCCCAACGATGAAATGAAGGGCAGAATCATAGGACGTGAGGGCAGAAACATCAGAGCTCTCGAGCAGCTCACAGGCGTCGACCTTATTATTGACGACACACCCGAGGCTATAACACTCTCCTGCTTCGACCCGGTAAGAAGAGAGGTTGCAAGAATAGCGCTTGAAAAGCTCATTCAGGACGGAAGAATACATCCGACCCGAATTGAAGAGATGGTCGACAAGGCAAGGCGTGAGGTTGAACAGGTTATCAAGTCAGAGGGCGAAAGAGCTGTGCTTGAAGCTAATATCCACGGCTTGAACCACGAGCTTATCAAGCTCATAGGCAGACTCCACTACAGAACAAGCTACCGTCAAAACGTTTTGAATCACTCAATTGAGGTTGCTCACCTCGCCGGAATGATGGCAAGCGAGTTAGGCGTTGACCCGACTATAGCACGCCGCGCAGGACTCCTGCACGATATCGGAAAGGCTCTCAGCCACGAGATAGAAGGCTCACACGTTCAGATAGGCGTTGACGTTTGCAAGAAGTACAAGGAATCCAACGACATCATTCACGCTATTGAAGCTCACCACGGCGACGTTGAGGTACACTCGGTAATAGCTGCTTTAGTTCAGGCGGCAGACGCTATTTCGGCTGCAAGACCGGCTGCAAGAAGCGAAAACTTTGAGAACTACATCAAGCGTCTTGAAAAGTTAGAGGAAATCTGCTCATCTTATGAGGGCGTTGAAAAATCGTTTGCAATTCAGGCAGGACGTGAGGTCAGAATCATGGTTGCTCCCGAAAAGATAAACGATGAGAGAATGGTATTGGTAGCCCGTGAAATCGCCAAGAAGATCGAGGACGAAATGGACTATCCCGGTCAGATCAAGGTTAATATCATCAGGGAATCAAGAGCGATTGAATACGCTAAGTAATTATAAGCTGTAAAACTGTACATTAATCCTGAAATTAAGCGGTTCGTCAAGATAGGACGAGCCGCTTTTTTGCGGCATAATTTTAGCTTCTGTTCATTTATCTATGCCGTTATTATCCTGCAAGTCAAATTTTATTCACACGCACTTTACATATTGCAAGTGCCGAGCTTTAGGAGTATAATTATTATAATAATCACCAAAAAGGAGTTATTTACATATGAACAAAAAGCAAATCATGAAAATCTTTAGAGACACCGCATATATAAGAACGGGCGGCTCTGCCGAGGAGCTAAAGTGCGCCGAGTATATTAAGAGCTTCTGCGAGAGTCTCGGCGAAAGCGCCGTCATAGAGCCTTTTGCCGTTCCGATGGGCGACAGCATATCGGCTGAGCTTAAGGTAAACGGCACTGCGATCAGCTGCAAGGGCTATGCGCTGTGCGGCTCGGGAACAGTTAAGGCGCCTTTATACTATCTTCCCGGAAACGACAAGGCAAGTCTTTTAGGCTGCAAGGACAAAATTGTCATGATAGACGGCTATTTGGGTCACTGGATTTATAAGGACATCTGCGACAACGGCGCAGTCGGCTTTGTCACCTACGACGGAGACGCCAATTACAAGGACTGTGACATCGACCAAAGAGAGCTTAGAAAGCTTGTTGTTGCGGACGGCGAAAAGCTCTTGGGCGTCAACATCAACGCCAAGGACGCAATAAAGCTTGTAAAAAACAACCTCGGAGAAGCCGAGATAACCGTTTCTCAGAACGAATATGACGGCGAGTCGAGAAACGTCATCCTTGACCTCAAGGGTGAAATCGATAAAACTATAGTTTTTACCGCTCACTATGATTCAACCTCCCTTTCTCAGGGCGCATACGACAATATGTCGGGAAGTGTAGGTCTTATGGCGCTTGCCGAGCATTTTTCAAAGAACCCTCACCGTCACAGTCTGAGATTTGTATGGTGCGGAAGCGAAGAAAGAGGACTTTTAGGCTCGAAGGCGTATTGTGAAGCGCACGAAGCCGAGCTTAACGACGTTGTCTTAAACATAAACCTTGACATGATAGGCTGCATAATGGGCAAGTTCATCGCCTGCTGCACGTCCGAGGAAAAGCTTGTTGGCTATATTGAATATATGTCGAGCGAGCTTGGCTTCGGCGTTAAGGCGAGTCAGGGCGTTTATTCAAGCGACTCAACACCGTTTGCCGACAAGGGAATACCTGCCGTCAGCTTCGCAAGAATCGCTCCGCACAACACCGCCACCATTCACAACAGCTACGACACCATGGCGGTTATGAAGGCTGAGCATATGGCTGAGGACATCGAATTTATCACCGAGTTTGCGTCCAGAATGGCAAATTCGGCGGTATGCCCCGTTGCAAAGGAAATGCCGGAAAAGATGAAGGAAGAGCTTGATTATTACCTTTTGAGAAAGAGAAAGCAGTAATAGGTGAGAAGGTGCAAAGGAATTTTGAAATAGCCCTGCTTTCGAAAGAGCAGTGGGCAGGATATCCGATCCCGATTTCATACACTACCGACAAATACTACGACGTTATAATAGAAAAAAACGCAGACGGCTTTAAGGTTGACATGGCGCTCAAGGATTTTAGCGAGCCTGTCAGCCACTATCCCGAAGAATACGACTTTCCAGACAAGCTTTATGCTGAATACTATGAAAACGCCTGCGCCTACGGAGTTGTTATAAACAGCGAGCTTGTCGCCGCTATCGAAACAGCACCGGAGGAATGGAGCAACCGTTTAAGGGTAACCGAGCTTTGGGTTTCGCCGAAATATCAGAAGCTTGGATTGGGTCATAGGCTCATGGAAGTTGCCAAGGAGCAGGCAAAGCGTGAAAACAGGCGTGCGGTGATTCTTGAAACGCAGTCCTGCAACGTCAACGCTATAGGCTTTTATCTTCACGAAGGGTTTACTCTTATCGGCTTTGACAGCTGCTGTTATGCCAATAACGACCTGCAAAGAAAAGAAGTCCGAATAGAGCTTGGATATTTTCCCGATGCGAAATAAGTAAATTCGAATATGCCCCTCAAAATCGATAAAAACCGATTTTGAAGGGCATATTCTATAAAGGCATTTGATTATTTTTCATTCGTCCGCTCGAGGATGTAATCGACCGAAACCTTGTGAAAATCGGCGAGCCTGATTAAAATTTCAGTCGGAATATCAAGCCTGCCTCTTTCATAGTCACTGTAGACCCTTTGAGAGCAGTGCAGAATCCGGGCAAGCTGTGTCTGTGTCATATCCTTGTCCTCGCGCAAATCTTTGATTCTTTTGTACATATCTGTGACCACGCCTTCTCACAAAAATCACTGTTGCAAAATCTATTTGCAGACTTATAATTAAGGTTGCTTTTATACTGCTTCTCCGTATATGAGACGATAATTTTTATCCTCCCACAGAATTAACATCTGTGGGAGGATTGTTTATGCTTTTAAAATCGCTTCGTACTGATTATATCCGTTAATCAATCAGTATAAGCAACAGCTAAAACCTGAAGGTCGCACTTGGGGTTGTCTTCCTTTGCTGAGATTTCAATTCTGTAATCTCCGCCCTTCGGACTTTGCTTTAGTGTTCCTATAGTTGAATACATCCAGCCGCCCTGAACGTGCTCGTCAAACTCCTTGGTGGCAACAAGCTCTCCGTTTAAGTAAACCTTGCACACTAAAACGCCGAAGGTTGCGCTGTCTGAGCTGGGATAGATTACATAAGCGTTCTTACCCGTAAATTCGAAAACGATAGGCTCGTTGGCTTCGTCAAACTGCTTTGTCCAGCCGTTGGGGAAATGGTCGCCGGAGCTTCCCTTTTTCCATGAACCCTTTGTTTCATCTGTAAGCTCATAGCTGTTCTTGGTTAAAAGATGAGCGTTGGCATACAGACCGCTGAACAGCTTTTCGGGCATTGTTATATCAGCCTCGGGAGCAGGAAGTCTGTTGACCTCGTCATAGAAGTAGTTGATAAAGCCTGCGATAACCTCTCCGCCGTAAGCTGTGGGATGAGTGTAGTCGCCGGAAAATTCCTGCCACTTCATCGCTCCTTTGTCAAATAAATAAGTGATGCCGTCTGCATAGCTTATCATGGGGAGGTCATAGTGCCTGCCTATTTCCTTTTTCCAGTCCTGAGATGTTCCGCCGTTTTCCATTCTTGCAAACAGCAAAACAACCGCAGGCTGAGTTTTGTATTCAAGACAGTCTCTTATAACACACTCAAAGCCGTCCTTATCGCTTTCGTCTCCGCCGTCGTTAACGGCATATTCAATGAAAACGATATCAGGCTCATATGACAAAACGTCGTCCTCACATCTCAGAGCGCCCAAGATTGAGCCTGTTCCTCTGTAGCCGGAGTTAAAATAGTGGACGTTTTCGCCGTCGCCCTTGCCGAATGTGTCCTTGAAGTAGTTGTAGGAACGCTTTGCATAGCGCTCCTCAAGCTGCAAAATATCGCCCTCGGTTATTGATCCGCCGAGGTAAACGATATTTACGTCTTCTCCGTTCTTGGCTTTTTCAATCGCCTTTTTAAGACGATATGTGTTGCCGAGCTGAGTCAGCGATTTAATTTTTGCGTTGTTCATATAGTCCGCATCGGTCTGCGGATTGTCAATAAATTTGAGCTCCACTGCGCTTTCTCCTTTCGATTCACATCCAGCAAAAGAAATGCAAAGCATTAATGCGGCGAGCAGTATACATAATAATTTCTTCATAACTTTTCCTTTCACAACAAAAAGCTCATTCATTTATAAAAGATGGCTGCTCCAACAAGAAGCAGCCATCTTTATATGTAATGATTATCAGTTTACGATGACCTTTTCAGTATCCTTATCAAAGATATGAATTCTATTTGCATCGAGAGCACAGGTGATAACATCCTGAGGTCTTGCAGTTGAACGGTTTGAAACTCTTGCTGTGAGGTTTATACCTTCGCAGGTCAGGTAAAGATAAGTCTCAGCACCCATCATTTCGGCAACGTTTACGGTAGCCTCGATGATACCTGTCTTTGCAGAAGAAATAAACATCTCTTCATCGTGAATACACTCGGGACGAACGCCTACGATAACTTCCTTGTTGAGGTAAGGAAGCAATACTTCCTCATTAACCTTAGACTCGGGAATTTCGATATAGAACTTTCTTCCTCTTGTTTCCTTGGTGTCTTCAGAACCAAACTCAATGTTGTATTTGCCATCGATCTTTACAATCTTGGAGTCGATGAAGTTCATCTGAGGTGATCCGATAAATCCTGCTACGAATACGTTTGTAGGATAGGAGTAAAGTGTCTGAGGAGTGTCGACCTGCTGAATGAAGCCGTCCTTCATAACGACGATTCTGTCAGCCATTGTCATAGCTTCTGTCTGGTCATGGGTTACATAGATGAAGGTTGTTCCGAGTCTCTTATGGAGAAGAGCGATTTCGGTTCTCATCTGTGCACGCAATTTAGCGTCGAGGTTTGACAAAGGCTCGTCAAGTAAGAATACCTGAGGCTCACGAACGAGAGCACGACCTAAAGCAACACGCTGTCTCTGACCGCCGGAAAGAGCCTTCGGTTTTCTGTCTAAGAGGTGAGAGATGTCGAGTATTCTTGCAGCTTCTTCAACCTTACGTGCAATCTGATCCTTAGGTGTCTTTCTGAGCTTAAGACCGAATGCCATGTTTTCGAAAACTGTCATATGAGGATACAAAGCATAGTTCTGGAACACCATTGCTATATCTCTGTCCTTAGGAGCTATATCGTTAACCAATCTGTTGCCGATATAAAGCTCACCGTCTGTGATTTCCTCGAGTCCTGCGATCATGCGAAGAGTTGTTGATTTACCGCATCCTGAAGGACCAACGAATATAATAAACTCTCTGTCTTTAACTTCTAAGCAGAAGTCAGAAACTGCCACTACACCGCCGGGGTATTTCTTGTAAATATGTTTTAGTGATAAACTTGCCATTTATGGGCCTCCTTGCCGATTTATATACTAACCAAAAGTGAGATTAGCACTATGTTTATTATACTGTTTGGGGAATATTAACACAAGTGTTTTTTTGCCTAAACTCAAGTGTCAACATTTATTAATTCTGACGAAAACGCATCATAAACCTGATTTTTTAGCTCAAAATCAACTTTTGTATCTCCTCCGGGGTAAGCTCACGAACCTTTGAAAGCTCAAGCTTCGGGTCAAGCTCCACTCCTCCGATTTTAACTCTTTTAAGGTAAACGACTCTGTTTCCCAGCGCTTCAAACATTCTTTTCACCTGATGATACATTCCCTCGTGCAAAGTCAGATAGCACTCGTTTGCAGAATCGGTCAGTTCCAATTCTGCCGGAAGGCATTTTTCACCGCCGTCTATGGTAATGCCAAGCTTGAAAATCCTTTCGGCGTCAGGGCATATATCATGCTCGAGCCTGACAAAATACCTCTTAGGAACATGGCTTTTAGGCGACAGCATTTTGTGCGCAAGCTCTCCGTCGTCGGTTATAAGCACAAAGCCCTCGGTATCCTTGTCCAGCCTTCCTGCGGGAAAAAGCCCCTGCCTTAACAGATTCTTCGGCAGAAGCTCTAAAACCGTTTTGCTCAGCCCGTCACGAGTCGAGCAAACAACTCCGCTCGGCTTATTGAGCATTATATAAACATTTTTCTTATAACAAACCGTTTTCCCCTCGACTGTTACATTAGCTGTATGTGCGTCAATTTTCATGTCCGCACTTTTCGCAGCAACACCGTTGACTGCCACTCTTCCTCTTCGGCAAAGCTGCTTGACGTCGTTCCTTGAATACTCCGGCATCTGTCCCGAAATGAACTTATCCAGCCTTATAAGCTCCATTTTTTCACATCCTATTTATAAATCCTCACTGCGCCTGCTTAGCAAGCCCCTGCATAAATCCGCCGAGCTCAGTGCAGCAAATGTCTCCGGCTATAAGCTTTCCGTCGCAAATGACAAGATTTGCAATGACATTCGGCTTTCTTTCGCCGTAGTTATAAACCTCATAGGTATATATTTCAGCGGCTGCTCCCTTATACTTTTCAAGATTAAAGCCCTGCTGAAGCTGAAGCTTGTTGTATTCGGTGTAAACATCGTTCCATGTCTCAGGAATTATTACGCTTCTGCAATCGATAGGCTCGGGGGACGTCTCCCAGCCAAGCTCCTTTAAAAACGCCGTCTGCTCCTCCTGAGTTGCAATTGCTATTCCCTTTGGCTTTATTGTTCGGTTGATGACAAACACCACAGCGAATACAATTAACAGTGCCAAAAGAAGATACATAAGAACCGCCGCAGCCTTTTTCAGCTTTATTGTTTTAACAAACATGATACTCCTCCGTATTCTTAAGTCACACACCTGTGACTATTCTTTATTTGGAGTATATGCTTGACTTTTTTTATTTAGTACAGGCAGGCAAATACGTTTAATTGTTTTGCCGATTCACGGGAGTCTAAGCTGTCTGCCGGCAAAAATCAATGCGCAAACTGACTGTTATAGAGATTTGAATAGAATCCGCCCTTTTCAAGCAGCTCATAATGAGTTCCCTGTTCGATTATGTTTCCGTCCTTCATGACAAGAATAACATCGGCACTCATAATTGTCGACAGTCTGTGCGCAACGATGAAGCTTGTTTTGCCCTCCATCAGCTTTTCAAAGGCACGCTGAACTCTTATCTCCGTCTTTGTGTCTATGCTTGACGTTGCCTCATCTAATATAAGCATCGGGGGCTTTGTTAGCATTACTCTTGTTATGCACAAAAGCTGCTTTTGACCTGCCGAAAGGCTTCCGCCGTCCTCGCCGATAACAGTGTCGTAGCCCTGCGGCAGACGCTTTATAAAGCTGTGTGCATGAGATGCCTTGGCCGCGGCTATCATGTCGTCGTCCGAAGCGTTTAGGTCGCCCATCTTAATGTTTTCCCGTATTGTGCCCGACTTTAGCCATGTCTCCTGTAACACCATGCCGTAGCCCTGACGCAGGCTTTTTCTTGTAACATCTCTTATGTCCTTGCCCTCAACGCTGATTTTTCCTGAGTTGACGTCGTAAAACCTCATCAAAAGGTTGATAAGCGTTGTCTTTCCGCAGCCTGTCGGACCCACTATTGCTATTCTCTGACCTGCCTTGACGTTTAAGTTGAAGTCCTGAATAAGCGGTCTTTCGGGTGTATACGAGAAGTATACGTTTTCAAGCGCAACGTTTCCGCTGATGTCCGATAAATCCTCATTACCCAAATCGCTCGGCTGTTCCTCGGCTTCAATAAGCTCAAAAATTCTCGCCGCACAAGCCAAAGCGTTTTGAAGCTCTGTTATAACGCCGCTTATTTCGTTAAACGGCTTAGTATACTGATTGGCGTAGCTTAAAATGCAGGTAAGACCGCCGACAGAAACCGTTCTCGAGACGACGGAAAACGCTCCGGAAAGTCCGACGGCGGCATAAACGATAGAGTTTATGAACCTTGTCGACGGGTTGACAAGAGACGAAAGAAATATCGCCTTAGTCGAAACCCTTTGAAGCTCGTTGTTCACGCTTTCGAAGCGGTCGTGACTGCGCTTGGTGTAGTTATACGCTTTAACAACCTTTGCCGAGCCTATCATCTCGTCGATAAGCGCGGTCTGGCTTCCGCGGATTTTTGATTGCTCTTTAAAAAGATTATATGTGGATTTTGACACAAACCTCGCTACAAACAGCGACAGTGGTGTCAGTACGACCGCTATAAGCGTTATCTTCCAACTGATTGTCAGCATAAACACAAGCGTCGCCACTATCGTGACAATTCCTGTGAAGAAATGAGAAAAGCCCAGCAAAAGACCGTCTGCAAGCTGATCTACATCTGCAATAACCCTTGAAACGAGGTCGCCGTGAGCATGAGAATCAATATATTTAAGCGGTAAGGCTTCTATTCTTTTAAATGCCGTATCCCTTATATCCCGAACGGTTTCAAAGGTTATGCGGTTATTCACAATGTTCATGACCCACTGCATCAAGGCAGCAAGACCGCTGACTATTCCCGCTTTAATCAGGAAGTAAATAACCTCACTTAAAGCCACATTGCCCTCGACTATATTGTCAATCGCATCTCCGAAAAGAATCGGCACATAAAGGCTCAGTATTACATATGCCGCCGCTAAGACAATTGATAAAACCATCAAAAAGCCGTATTTTTTCAGCGAAATTAAAAGCTTTTTCACTGTTGCAAAAGCCGTGCCCTTCACTTAGCACACATCCTTTCCTTGACTAATTCTTTGTGCTTCCCTGCGAGCTTTTTATCTGTGACTGATACAGTTCTCCGTATTCGGGACAATCCCTTAAAAGCTCCTCGTGAGTTCCCACTCCGACCGTACTGCCGTCCTCCAAAACGACTATCCTGTCGGCGTGCATAACAGTTGAAACTCTCTGCGAAACCGTTATAACCGTTGGGTTATATTCAAGATTTGAAAGCGATTTTCTCAGAGCGGCGTCTGTGGCATAGTCGAGCGCAGAAGAGCTGTCGTCTAAAATTAAAATTTCAGGATGTTTAACCAGCGCTCTGGCAATACACAGTCTTTGTCTTTGACCTCCTGACAGGTTTTTTCCGCCCTGCTCTATAACATAATCAAGTCCCTCCGGCTTAGACCTCACAACGTCCATAGCCTGAGCCGCTTCTAAAGCCGACATCACCTCGCAGTCGCTTGCATCCGGCTTGCCCCAAAGGATGTTCTCCCTTATTGTTCCGCCGAACAAGACTGACTTTTGCAATACCACCGCAGCTTTTTCACGAAGTGCCTCGCAGTTATAGTCCATGACGTTTTCACCGTCGACTTTTACCTCGCCTTCGGTGCAGTCGTAGAACCTCGGAATGAGTCCTACCAAAGTAGACTTGCCGCAGCCGGTCGAGCCGATAATTCCTATTGTCTCCCCGTGTTTAATCTTCAGGTTTATATTTTCAAGTGAATTTGCGCCTGCATCGGCATATTTAAACGACACATTGTTAAACTCAGCGGCATATTCGCTGTCTGATTTACCGTCAGTAATATCGCCATCCGACATAGAAGGCTCAATTTCGAGAACAGCCTGTATTCTTCCTGCGCAGGCGACGCTTTTTGTTATGCTGATTATAAGGTTTGCCAGCTTAACAAGCTCAACTAAAATCTGAGACATATAGTTATACAGCGCTATAACAAGTCCCTGCGTTAAAAGTCCGGACTGAACCTTTAAGGCTCCTGTATAGATAAGCGCAATGATACCTATGTTGACGATAACATAGGTCAAGGGGTTCATGACCGCCGAAATTTTGCCGACATACTTCTGCAATTTTGCCAAGTCGTCATTCTTTTCGGTGAAGTCGGCGACTTCGCTTTCCTCCATACAAAACGCTCTGACTACTCTTGCGCCCGTCAGATTTTCCTTTGTCTTGAGCAGAACCTTATCGAGCCTTTGCTGAACCTTCTTATAGAGCGGAATAGTCCAGAGCATGATTCCGAATACAACTACGGACAACGCCGGAATTACCGCAACAAATATCAAAGCCGCCTTAAAATCTATCGTAAATGCCATTATCATGGCGCCGAATACAATAAACGGCGAACGCATCAGCAGTCTGAGGGTGAGATTTACTCCCGTTTGAACCTGGTTTAAGTCGTTTGTGAGTCTTGTTATCAATGTAGACGTTCCGAGCTTATCAAGCTCGGTAAACGACAGCGACTGTATATGGTCGAAAAGAGCCTGTCTGACTGCGCTTGAAAAGCCTACTGCGCCCTTTGCGGCAAAATACTGAGCTGTAAGTGTGCTTGCAAGTCCGACCGCTCCGAGGAGAATCAAAACTCCGCACATTTTTACTATATACGGCTTGTCGCCTGCGGGTATACCGTTGTCTATTATTGCTGCAACTACAAACGGCACCAAAAGCTCAAATACCGCCTCTATTATCTTGAAAAAGGGAGCGCAAACCGCCTCAAGCGTATAGCCCTTAAAATATTTCATGAGCTTTTTCATTTCTCGGAAACATTCCTTTCAAAGTGAATGGTGTTTTATATGCTTATTCTCGTTTATCTTCGCCGGGTGATATAGGCTGACAGATGCAATCAGCCTATATCACCTTAAACGAGAGTCGATACTCTTCCTCATTAAATCCGCCGCTCATATTGATAAGCGGCGGATTGATTTATTATTCAACGCTGATGATATAGTAGTATACCGGCTGACCGCCGCATATCACGTTTACATCAAGCTTTTGACCGAATTTTTCTTCAACCCTTGCTCTGAGCGACTCGGCGTCTGCCTCTGAAACATCGCTGCCGTAGATTAAGGTTATAAATTCGCTGTCAGATTTGACAAGCTTTTTAGTGAGCTTATATGCAGCCTTTTCAAGCTCCTTTTCCACAAACGAAAGTCTGCCGTTCTCAAGAGCAAGTATCTCGCCCTTTTCTATCTGATGACCGTCAAATTCGCTATCTCTTGCAGCAAAGGTAACCTGACCTGTCTGTACACGCTCAAACGCCTTGGTCATTGCGCTGCGGTTGTAGTTAAAGTCGGCAGTCGGGTCGAACGCTAAGAGTGCGGACAGTCCCTGTGGGATTGTTCTTGTCTGCAAAACGCAAACCTTTCTGTCTGCAAGCTTAACCGCCTGTTCAGCCGCCATTATTATGTTCTTATTATTCGGAAGAACGAAAACTGTTTTGGCAGGGCAGGACTGAATTGCAGCCAAAATGTCCTCAGTTGACGGGTTCATCGTCTGACCGCCCTTGACTATGCAGTCTGCGCCGGCGTCTTTAAACATTGCCTCTATACCGTCGCCTGCCGCTACGGCAACAAAGCCGTATTCATTTTCCTGCGGAGCTGAGGTATAAGCCTTTTTAGAGCTTGAAACTGTTACCTTGCCCTCTTTTTGCTTGGCTTCATGCTGGTAACGCATATTTTCAATCTTGGGCAGGTTCATCGAGCCGAACTCAAGACCCTTTTCAACGGCAAGACCGGGGTTGTTGGTGTGAACATGAACCTTGATTATTTCATCGTCCTCAACCACTACGACGCAGTCGCCTATTGACTCAAGGTACGCCCTGAGCTTCAGTGAATTATCAGCGCCCTCGGCTTTTTTAACTATGTATTCCGTGCAGTAGGTAAACGTTATTTCTTCGTCGAACCCGCCGACAACGGAAGCAAACGTTTCTATTGTAACAGGCTCGGCGGTCTTTTCTGCTTCGCCTGCAACGATGCCGTTTCCTAAAAAGACATCGAGCATAGCTCTGAACATTATGCAAAGTCCCTTGCCGCCTGCGTCTACAACGCCTGCCTTTTTAAGTGTGGGCAAAAGCTCGGGTGTGGTTTCAAGAACACGCTCTGCTTCCTCGCAAACCTGAGTCCAGAACTGTGCTACATCGGTTACGGTTTCGCTGAGCTCCTTTGCCTTTACAGAAGCAAGCCTTGCAACTGTTAAAATAGTTCCCTCAGTCGGCTTCATGACCGCCTTGTATGCGCGCTCTACACCTGCTTCGAGCGAATCCGCAAGCAAAGCAACGGTTGCAGTCTTTTGATCCTTGAGAGCCTTGTCAAAGCCCTTGAACAGCAAGGAGGTTATAACGCCCGAGTTTCCCCTTGCTCCTCTTAAAAGCGCCGACGCCATAACATGGGCGACCTCGCTTACAGGGGCGTCGTCAGGCATTCTTTCAAGCTCCTTCTTTGCATTTGAAAGAGTCATTGACATATTAGTGCCGGTATCGCCGTCGGGGACGGGGAAAACGTTCAATTCGTCGACCTTTTTCTTATTGTTTGATATGCTGTTGGCAGCACTGATAAATGAATCTCTAAGTAAACTTCCGCTTATCATCACTTTGTCTCCTTTAATTATGATTCCATACCGTCAACATAGACGTTTATTTTTTTAACCTCTATTCCGGTTTCAGTCTCAACAACATATCTCACTTTATTAATAATGCTGTCTACTATAGCGGAGACATTGATACCATAGGTTACATAAATGTGAAGATCTATAACCATCTTATTGCTGTCCTTGGGGACATATACCCTTACGCCGTTGTCAATAGACGTTCCCCCGAGTATATTTGTCTTGACGCCCTGCTTAGCGCCGATGGGACTCATTCTCACAACGCCGAAGCTGCTTGTTGCGGCATGACCTATAAGCGACTTCAAATATGTCGTAGTCAGCTCTATCATGCCCAAATGATTATCGATTCTTATCATGTCAAATCAACCCTTTCATCAGATGCCTTTAAGCCCGAAAACAGCGTTAAGGTCATCTTTTATCCGAACATAACTTATAAAAGCTAAGTTTTTGATTACATTAAACCGTATCGCATTATACGGCTATTATATAAAAAACATCATACCATATCCTTTCGGCGATTTCAAGAGTGATTTTTCGGTTTTGTGAGAATTTGTGCGAAAGGCTGCCCGATTCAAGGTCTGTATGCTAAAAATCGGCAGGGCATTTTACTCGTTTTCATAGATTTTAAGCGACACACTCACCTCGCAGGACGTTTTTCTTATTGCCTGCGATATATCATCCTTTACTGTCTCGTAGTATTTATTACAATGCTTGCGCAAAAGCTTGCCTATCTCCAAGACGTCTGCGCCGTACGACGAAACTGTTTTATCATACGCCTCACGGCACAATCTTATTATATCCTCTCGAGCCGCTTCATTAATAATATCATTATCCACAAGCGTCGGATTGTCTAAAACTGTCAGCTCACCTCTGATATCGATGCTCAAAACAGGATTTCCCGAGTCATCAATCCTTATTTTCCTTGAAACACGGCTGAGATCCGCACCAGCCGAAATCCTTTGACCGTCTGACATAAACGTCAGTGAATACTTCTTTTTGCCGCCGGTCAGTATTGAAATTCCTTTGGTCTCATCCCTTGTGACATAAACTGTCGGTATCTTATTGACAATCAGCATATTTTCAAAAACGCCTGTTGCCATGTCGTAAACGTCGCTGTCCTCCTTGCCCTTTGAATTATCAGCCTCCTTTGCTGTCAGGACCGGCATGACGATGCTCGCTCCCGGCTCTTCAAAGCAATTTGATATCTCAATCAGCCTTGCAGGTATAGTCGTGCCGTTTGCAACCGACGATATTATCATCTGATTTAAAAGCTCGGTGGTTGCTGTCCCCTGCTCAAGCTGAACGCCTATTATATCGGAAGCAAGACCGCTTGAAAACACTGCGTTTACACCCATATAAATGTCTGTATCGCTCCAAAAATAGGACAATACCTGTGAAACGTCTCTTCCGACCATGCCCAAGCCCAATACAATAAGCTCAACATCGCCTGTAAACACCTCCTTGCCTGTTTGCAGCTCAAGGCTTTTCTGGGCTTCATAGAGAGTCCTTCCGTATGTCATATAGGTCATAACATTGCCCTTGTTGGCGTCGACCGGACCGCCGCCCTCGGGCGGATTTGATGAGAACACCTGATATGAGACGCTGTATACTCCCTCTTCGTCAATATCCACTCCGATTGCATGGACGACCAATCGAAGTCTTACATCGGCAAGCCTTGAGCATCCGCTCAGAAGAACTGCCAATACACATATTATGCTTACTAATTTTACACCCGATTTCAGCATTAGCCGATACCTCCGTCATACTTCATTCCCGATTTGCCCTTTTCTTTTTCACTATAACCGCCGCCAGAGGAACAATAACGCCGAGCAGCACTATTCCCGAAAGCTTTATCACAAAGGCAACGCCGTCGTTCAGACCCAAACTCATCAAAAAGATGACAACCGCTCCTATTGCATCCACTG
>ULUB01005877.1_pt1 | contig 21277 bp, 20 predicted proteins | sample 1958111 | NCBI WGS metagenome assembly ULUB01 (sample SAMEA4835749, study PRJEB28245) | human gut metagenome | biome: gut microbiome; material: fecal sample | place: Denmark | collected 2008
ACCATATTCTTAATAATTTACTTTATTTGTTATATTTTTATAATCAGAATATAACTTTAAGCACTCTTCCCTATCAAGCTCTGTCATAAACTTTTTCTTTTCATCTTCCGTCATTGAATAAAACTTATTGTCTCTAAATCCAATTTCTTCCGTGTCAATAACATTACAACCATAATAAACCTTACTAATATTAGCCCATAATATCGCACCATAGCACATTGGACAAGGCTCACCTGTTGTATAAAGTTCGCAACCTGATAAATCAAAAGTATGTAAATTTGCTGATGCATTTCTAATTGCTTGCATCTCACCATGACAAGTAGGATCATTGTTTGAAACGACCTGATTATGTCCTTTTCCTACAACCTTGCCATCCTTAACTATCACCGTACCAAAAGGACCCCCTTCACCACTAATAATCCCCTGTCTTGCTTCTTCAATCGCAAGAAACATAAATTTATTCACAGTAATCATCCTTTCTATGTACCTTTATTTTATCATTCTATTGCTAAAATTTCTACATTTTTTATTTCTTTTATACTTTTAATTTCCTCAATAAACTTGGGTAATGTAATATTTAATTTGTCAATTTCAATCATAATACTGATATAAGCAATATTTTGTATAGGAAGATCCTGATTAATTGTCAATACATTTCCCTCATGAGTTGCAATTATATTAAGTACATTTGACAAAATACCTTTACAATTTAAAGTCTTTAACATAACTTTAGCTTTTCTTCCAAACTCACGTGATGATAAATAAATATCATTCGAATACTTATAAAAGGTACTACGACTAATATTTACCATTTTACAAGCATCAGAAACAGATTTTCCTTCGCTATTTATTAAATCCTTAGCTTTTAAAACTTCATTATAGCCCTGTGGTAATTTCGTTTTTTTTATAATTACATAGTCATTATCCATAGACTAGTCCTCTATTTTAGCATAAAACATGGCATTTTTTGTAATTTTTTCAAGCTGTCTTGCTGATATTTTTTTTGTATAAACAAACATACCATCCTTATAATCAACAATATCCTCAGGAATATCCTCTTCTGTTTGAATTAAATATCTATCAAAAAATAAATCATTAAAGCAAACATTTAATTCCCCATTATTAGGGAAATCAATATAGCCTCTGTCCTCTAAAATCATTGTAAGGTCTGATACAATGGCATTACCTGTAGGCATTTTTCCAGCACCCTTGCCAATAAATTCTAATTTACCAGTATTGGCTCCGTCAATTTCAATAATATTCAATTCTTTAGATACCATCGCAAAAAAAGATGTCTTTCTTACAATTGTTGGTTCAACTCTAATAGAAACCATATTATCTTTTTTATAAGCTTCTGCTAAATATTTTAAAACATAATTTTTATTATTAACATAAATAATAAACTGATCATTAGCTTTTGATATTGGATATGTATAGGCATGATTAATAGATATATTTCCCTTAAAGCACATAGTTGAAAGAACAACAATTTTTCTTACTGGATCATAACCATAAATATCATCAGTTGGATCGGCCTCTAAATAACCTAAGCGAGAGGCTTCATTAAAGGCTTTATCATATAAATAGCCTTGTTCTTGAATAAGACTCAATAAAAAATTTGTTGAGCCATTAATAATACCCTTAATATGATTAATTTCATTTGTCTTTGTATTGTTTATAATACTTGCAACAATTGGAACACCACCACCAACAGCAGCTTCAAATAAAAGATAAACATTATTTTCATGTGCTAGTTCTAATAGTTCATTCAAATGTACAGATAAAACCTCTTTGTTAGCTGTTATGACATGCTTTTTATGAGTTATAGCCTTTTTTATTAATTCATATGCGGTAGTCCCACCACCAATAGCCTCAATTACAATATTTATTTCCTTATCATTAATAATATCATCACTATTTGTTGTTAAAAGATTATCTGGATATTCCTTATATTTTTCTTTATTTCTTACTAAAATTTTTTTAATTTTGGCTTTTGTTTTAAAATAATCATTTTGTTTAATAATATCATAAACACCGCTACCAACATGTCCAAGTCCAAGAAGTCCAATATAATTAACACTCATAAATTTCCACCCCATTATTATCTACAATTACTTTAACAATTTTAAAATCATATATTTTATCTAATTCTATAACCTTATCACCAATCACTAATAATGAAGAACCTGCACCACTTATCGCAACGGCATAATCCTTAAAATACGCTTTTACATCAAGACTATGTTCTATAAGCTTATATCGATAAGGCTCATGTATTTTATCATCAAAAATGACCTTAAGTAGTTCTATATCACCATCTATAAAAGCGGATGGTAGATTAACAATTCTTGATAAATTCGCTATTACATCACATCTATTATACATTTTTGGAAGAACACTTCTACTAAGCTCCGTTTTCAATTCAAAAGGAGGGATTAAGCTATAAAATTGCAACCTACTAGAAGGAATATATTTTTTATAATAATATTTTTCATGAGCCATAAATGCAGCACATAAACCACCAACTAAGGCAGGAAGCACATTATCCGGATGTCCTTCAATAGACGCACATAGGTCAAGCAAATCTTCTTTTTTCAAATTTAAACCAGATAGAATATTAGCTGCCATAACACCTGCAACTATACAAGAAGCCGATGAACCAAGTCCTCTTGATGAAGGGATATCAATTCTAAATGGCAAGATTTTAACGGGAACATATTTAATATTATAATATTCAAAAAAGCGTTTATAACTTTTTAAAACTAAATTATTAGTTCTAAATTTACTCTCAAAAACATCCACATTATCAAAAGAACTTTTTTCAAAGCCAAATTCATTATAAATGTTTAAAGCTATTCCCAATGTATCAAAGCCGACTGATAGATTGGCACTTGTTGCAGGTACTCTAATTTTTAGCATATCCTTCTACCTTTCTTATAACCATATAATTTATTTCTTCCTTTTTACATACTAAAGGATTAAGCTCAATATTTTTCAAAGCAATAAGACGCTTGTCTGGTAAAACGCCCGTTAAATTTTTAATTTCTTCAATTAACGTAAATTCATTTACTTGCTTGATTCCTAAAGCACTGGCAATCGTAACAGGAAATTTATATGGGCTTGCAGTTGAAACACAAATTGTATATCCGCTAGGCCTTGCTTTCAAATACCCCGTATAAGCAACACTTGTATGAGGATCAATTAAAATACCCTTATTATAATAAAGTTCTTTAATCGCTTTTTTTGTTTCTTCCTCATCAACATATGTTGCATCTATATTTTGTAATTCACTAAATAAGTCCTTATTTACCTTATAAGAACCATTTTGATTTAAGCTTTGCATAAGCTCTTTAACATAGTTTTTATTGTTAGTCATTAAATATAATAATCTTTCAAGATTTGAAGAGACCAAAATATCCATTGAAGGAGAATTCGTTACATAAAATGGACGATTAGCATTATATTCTCCTGTTTTAAAAAAATCTGTCAATACATTATTTTTATTTGACGCACAAATTACGTGATTAATTGGCGTACCAAGCATTTTAGCAATATAACATGCTAAAATATTTCCAAAATTACCTGTTGGTACAGAAAAATTAATCTTTTCCCCATATTTTATTTTTCCCTTATTAACTAAGCATATATATGTATATATATAATAAACAACTTGAGGAATTAATCTTCCGATATTAATTGAATTAGCACTAGAAAGAGAAATACCAGGAATCTTTACAGTATTAAAAATATTTTTAACTGCCCTTTGACAATCATCAAAATTACCATCTACCGCAATTGCTTGAGCCCTATTTGAATTAAAACTTAACATTTGTGCTTCTTGAATCTTAGAAATAGCATTATGCGGATAAAGGACAATTACGCTTATATCATCTAAGGCTTTAAAACCACATAATGCTGCACTACCAGTATCACCTGATGTAGCAGTCAAAATGACGGTATGCTCTTTAATATCGTTTTTCTTTTTAGCAATACTTAATAAATAAGGAAGTATCTGTAGTGCCATATCCTTAAATGCGAATGTAGGTCCATTATATAAATTTAAAAAACCAAATGATTCCGTTAAATCAAATGATACTTCACCATTTACAAAAGCACTATCATTATAAGCACTTTCAACAGCATAAGAAATTTCTTCTTTCGTATAATCATCTAAAAAGGCTAATAATATCTTTTTAGCCAAAGTTTTATAATCATATGATAAAAAAGATTCATTAAATTTAATATTTGGTAGTTTATCAAAAATAAAAAGGCCTCCATCTGATGCTAAACCTTTAATAATTGCTTGGGACGCAGTTAGGGATTCATTCCCTCTTGTTGAAAAATACATTTTATACACCTCTTGGTTATATTATACTTGTTTTTTGTAGATAAACAAGTGTTTTTGTAGAAAAAACAAGTATAAAAAAGATGCTTATTACAAGCATCCTTTATACTACTTTTTAAATAATCTTAATATATCATTATATGTGACAAAGACAAATAAAATTAAGAGTAAAATAAATACAATATTATTTAATAGTGTTTCAAATTTTTTATTTGGCTTTTTATGAGTTATAGCTTCATAAATTAAGAAAACTGCTCTTCCACCATCAAGGGCAGGAATTGGTAAGAAATTCATAATACCAATATTTACGGATAATAACGCAATAAGGGATAAATAAGCTAAAAAGCCACTACTTAAGGTTCGTGATACTAAATTGAAGATTCCAACAACACCCGAAAGATCAGAAAGTCCAACCTCCCTAATATTTGCAGATGGTGCAATTAATTCCTTAAGAGTTGAAAATATTACAAGTGATGATTCGCCAAACTGTTTAAAGCCTGCCTTAGTACAACCCCAAAAATCAAAATGATATTCTGGAGAAACTCCAATATATGCCTTAAGCTTAATAATATCCTGACCACTTAATAAAGCATCTGAATAAGAATAAATCGGTGTTTGAGAATCAATTTCTTTTTTCTTATCCTGACTATAGAACTTGTAGTCAATTGATATAACATCAGTATAAGCATTTAAATTACTAATTAAATCAGACCAATCATTAATTACTGTCCATTCACTATTTCCATGAATCCTAATCGCTGTAATATAGTCACCATTTTTTAAAACGGTCTCATCATCTGAAGGAGTCGCCTTATCTTTACCTGTACCATATTTAAGTCCTAAATTACCAACCTGAGCACCTTTATCATATGACGAAGCATTTTCATCAATTTGCATATTTGAAAGACCAAAGCTATTTAAAACTAAATAAACTCCACAATTATTTTCTTCCTTAAGCACACCATCATGTATATACTTAAGTGTAATGGTCGTTTTTCCTTCCTTAGCAACATCTTCCATAATAACGCCTAAAGAATTCCAATCGGTCACTTCTTTACCATTTACTTCCTTTATAATATCACCTGAAGACAAAAACTTAGCTGAAGGATATGCCTCACCAACACTTCCAACAATATTAGTATTAGCAGGTACTCCTGTTACAAAGGAAATTATTAAATAAAGAACAATTGATAGGACAAAATTCATTATTACACCAGCACTAATAGTAATAAATCTTTGGGATATTTTCTTAGAATCAAAACTACGATCATATGGTGTAATTTGCATTCTATCCTTAGGTGATGATACTAAAAAGGCATCTCTTAAAATAGGATATGTTTTATCCTCACCATCAATTTCAAGGGTTACTTCTAAGCCCTCACCATGTACTCCTAAAAGCTCAATATGTTTTACCACACCTCTAAAATCAGCATCGAGATTTTGATCAAGAACAAGTTCCTTAACTGAACCATCCTCTAAATTAATACCAATTGTTTCGCCTTCATTTATTAGAATTTGTTCCACTGTACTATCTGCCATTGCAACATATCCGCCAATAGGAATTGCACGAATAGAAATCATTGTTTCACCTTTGCGCTTTTGCCATAATACCGGACCCATACCTATTGAAAATTCATGACATAAAATACCAGCTTTTTTAGCACAGTAAAAATGCCCAGCCTCATGAATCAAAATAATAATTCCAATTGCAAATATAAATGCAATTATATTTAAAACTATCATTTAAAATCAACTCCAAATTCATTTAATATTTTTCTTTGAATTTCTTCGTTTAATGCAAGAATTTCATCAATTGAAGGATTTGAGTTTGAATACTCCTCATCAAGATACTTTCTAATAATTTTTTCAATATCTAAAAATTTAATTTTATCATGCAAAAATAACTTAACAGCCGCCTCATTAGCCGCATTTAAAACTGTCGGATAAAGTCCACCTTTTTTCCCAGCCTCATAAGCATAGGAAAGACAAGGAAATCTTTTTTCACTTAATTCTTCAAAATGTAGACAAGATACCTTCACCAAATCTAGAGCATCTCCTTGATAGTCAAGATGCTGGGGATACATTAATGCATATAAAATAGGACCCCTCATATCAGGTGAAGCTAAATGGGCTTTAATACCTAAATCATTATATTCAACAAGTGAATGAATAATACTTTCGCGGTGCATTACTGTTCTTATTTTTTCATAAGGCATATCAAATAAATGATGAGCCTCAATCACCTCAAAGCCTTTATTCATCATGGAAGCTGAATCAATCGTAATTTTAGCTCCCATACTCCAATTAGGATGCTTAAGAGCATCCTCCTTGGTCGCATTTTTTATCTCATCACGCGTTTTATCTCTAAAAGATCCTCCAGATGCCGTAATAATTAATGACTTAACTTCTCTTTTATCCTCTCCTTGAAGACATTGCCAAATTGCACTATGCTCTGAATCAATCGGATATAGTTCAAGCTTTTTTTCGCGAAGCAAGGCCTTTACCTGATCTCCTGCCATAACAAGAGTTTCTTTATTTGCAAGAGCAATATTTTTACCAGCATTAATCGCCTCTACTGTTGGTTTTAATCCCGCTGAGCCAACCAAAGCATTAACAAGTAATTCATTATCATACTTGTGATATTTTGAAACCTTAAGAAGCCCCTCGTCACCGTAGCACGAAATAAAATCAGAGCTTTTTAGTTCTTCCATTTGTTCTTTTGTTCTAAAAGACACAATTTCTGGCTTGAACTCGGAAATTATTTTCTTAGCAAGCTTAGAATCATGGCCAACAGATAAACCAATAACCTTTAAATCATTTGAATATTTTCTAATAACATCAAGGGTTTGTGTTCCAATAGAACCACAAGCCCCTAATAAATATATATATTTCATTATCTTACTTCCTTTTTAGAAAAGAACAAAAATTAATAACAAAGCAAGAGCTGCAAAAATAGCAGAATCTAGACGATCAAGCACGCCACCATGACCAGGGAAAATGTTTCCATAATCCTTTAAACCATATGTACGTTTAAGTTTTGATGCGACTAAATCTCCAACCTGACCTGCTATAGAAATAAAAATACTGATACCAAAAATGGCTATAAATTGCCAAAAGCTATTAAGCTTATCAAAATCGCCCTTCCAAAATACACTTACATCACTGGTATTGCTAAATAGTGTTTTAATTCCGTCTTCATTAAAATATCCCCTAAAGAAAGTACCATAAAAATAAGCAATTGTTGTAGCACATATTACGGCAACTAAAGATCCAATTATCGCACCCTCCCAAGTTTTGTGAGGACTAATTGTAGGACACATTTTATGTTTACCAAATTTAGAACCACCAAAATATGCAAATACATCGGTTAAAATTGTAATCATTAATAAATATACGATAAAACGTAAACCTAAAAATCTTAAAATTGTTAAAGCTCCAAAGCCAAGACCAGTATAGCAAATAGTTGTTAGTGCTTTTCCAACATCGCCACCATCAAAATCATGACAAAATACCATACAAGCAAGTAATGTAATAACGACAACTAAAAACATTGGTAAAAAGCCAATTTCTAGATTAAACAAATGTAAAATATGTGATGACAATGAATCATCTAATCCATTAGTACTTTTTACAAATTTAGCCCATTCTGTTAAGCATGACATATATATCAAAGCCGAAGATATAATAATTATTATTTTAACTCCTAAAGGAAATTTCTTTTGTTGCTCATACAATCTAATCATTTCTGTAGATGCTATTACCGCAAGTACAAGCATTGTTACTTGAAATAAAGGGAATAATTCCTTAACCATTAAAAGGGGAATTAAGATTAAGCATAAAACTGTTCCCGTGATAATTCTTTGTTTCATTATTTTTCCTCCTTAAGCCCACCAAAGCGACGATTACGGCTTTGATATGAGGCAATAGCCTTAAGTAATTCCTCTTCATGGAAATCTGGCCATAAACAATCTGTAAAATAAAGTTCGCTATATGCAAGCTGAAGTAATAAGAAATTAGAAATACGAATTTCTCCACTTGTTCTTATAAGCAAATCAAGCGGTGGTAAATCTTTTGTATATAAATGTTTAAAGATTGTACTTTCTGTTATATCATCTGGATTTAATTTTCCATCTTTAACAAGCATTGCAATTTCTTTTGTTGCATTTTTTACTTCATCTAAAGAACCATAATCAATAGCTAAAACAAGATTTAAGCCTGTATGATTTTTTGTGTTTTCTTCAGCCTCTTCAATAAATTCTAAGAACTGAGGGCTTAATCGATCTCTTCTTCCGATAATAGTTATTTTAATATTTGAATCAAATAAATTTTTCTTATATTTTCTAAAATAACCTAGAGGTTTTGTCATTATAAATTTAACCTCTTTTTCAGGACGAGACCAATTTTCCGTTGAGAAACAATATACAGTCATGCACTTAATACCAATTTTATTAGCATATTTAGCCATATTAATTAAATTATTCGCACCATGAAGATGACCATAAGTTCGAGGCATTAATCTTTTTTTTGCCCAGCGGCCATTTCCATCTAATATAATCGCAATATGATTAGGAACACCTTTTTTAATTATTTCTTGTTCATTCATTTTTTCACCTACTTGTGACTAGTAATTCACTATATACTTTAGCATAAATAAAAGGATATTACAAACAAATTTAAAATAAATACTTTAAAATTCAAAAAAAGACGCTAACATTAAAAGCTAGCATCTATTTATTATAAAATTAAATATTCATTAATTCTTTGCTCTTAGCATCAGCGATATCTTCAATCTTAGCGATATATTTATCAGTAAGCTTTTGAACATCGTCTAGATATCCTTTTTCTTCATCCTCAGGTAAATCTAGTTTCTTTAAAGCATCATTAGCATCACGACGAAGATTACGAACTGCAACCTTGCCTTCTTCGGCAACACGACCAACTTGCTTAACAAGGTCCTTACGACGTTCCTCAGTCATTGCAGGAAGTACAATACGAATACCAATTCCATCACCTTGAGGGTTTAAACCAAGATTAGCTGCAGAGATAGCAACCTCAATATCCTTTAATGATGATTTATCAAATGGCTTAATATATAATTGGTTAGCCTCTGGTGTAGAAATTGATGACATTTGCTTAAGTTGAGTAGGACATCCATAATAATTAACAAATACTGAATCTAGGATAGCAGGATTAGCACGTCCGGTACGAACTTGTGCAAGTTCATGTTCAAATGCTTGAACTGACTTTTCCATTTTTTCTTCTGCTTCCATTAAAATCATATCTGGCATAAATTTAAGCTCCTTTTAATCATTTTTAACAAGGGTTCCAATATGTTCACCCTTAACAGCTTTAACGATATTTCCTGGCTTATTCATATTAAATACAATAAGCTTCATACCATTATCCTTACAAAGACTTGCGGCAGTTGAATCCATTACAGCAAGATTTTTATTAAGGACCTCACTAAAAGATAGTTCTTCATACATTTTAGCATTAGGATTTTTTCTTGGATCTGAATCATATACTCCTTCAGTTCCATTTTTAGCCATTAAAACAACATCAGCGCCAATTTCAATTGCACGTGTAGCAGCTGCAGTATCAGTTGAAAAATAAGGATTTCCCAAACCACCAGCAAAAATACAAACACGACCTTTTTCAAGGTGACGAATAGCACGACGTCTAATATATGGTTCAGCTACAGCTTGAACCTCAAGTGCACTTAAACAGCGTGTTGGAACACCTGCTTGTTCTAGGGCATTTTGTAATGCTAAAGAGTTCATAATTGTTGCAAGCATACCCATATAGTCAGCCTGAGCACGTTCAATGCCAAGCTCTTCACCGGTTTTGCCACGCCAAATATTTCCTCCACCACAAACAATACCAATTTCACAGCCTAAATCATAAATTTCCTTAATTTGATTTGCAGTTTCTTTTACTGTTTGAGGATTTATTCCAAAAGAAGTTTCACCCTTTAAGGCTTCTCCTGATAGCTTTAATAACACTCTTTTATACATATGAACAACTCCTTTTAATTTTTAAAAAAGAGGAGCAAACATGTTGCCCCTCAATAAATTACTTGTTTAGACCAGCTTGAGCAGCAACTTCAGCAGCGAAGTCTACAACTTCTTTTTCAATACCTTCACCTACAGCTAGACGAATGAATGATTTAACTGTTGATTTAGTATGAGAAAGATATACGCTTACTGTTTCATCTGGATTTTTAACAAATGGTTGATCTAATAAGCAGATCTCCTTTAAGTACTTTTGTAAACGTCCTGGAACAATATTGTTTTCAATAATGTTTTCAGGTTTTGGTTTAGCAGCCTTAGCATTTTCATTTAAAGCTTCTGTTAAGATAATTTGTCTTTCACTAGCAAGCTTTTCTTCACTAATATCTACTTGAGATACATAAGTAGGTTGGTTTGCAGCAATGTGCATTGCAATATCCTTAGCAACAACTTCATCAGCATTGTCAAGAACTGCAACAACAACAATTCTACCACCCATGTGCTTATAAGCACCGAAAATTTGACTATTTTCCTTAGTGATTCTTTGAACACGACGCAAAGAAACCTTTTCACCAATTACAGCAGAATCCTCAAGAATAATATTCTCAAGAGTCTTGCCTTCAACAGTAATGTTTAAAGCTTCTTCAGTATTAGTAGCATCAGATGCACTAATGATTTGTCCAACCTTATCAAGTAAAGCTAAGAACTTATCGTTTTTAGCAACGAAGTCAGTTTCTGAGTTTAATTCGAATAATACGCAATCATTTCCATCAATTACGTATGAGCAAAGTCCTTCAGCAGCTACTCTTGAAGCCTTCTTTTCAGCCTTTGCAATACCCTTTTCACGTAACCAAACGATAGCCTTTTCCATATCACAGTCGCAAGCCTCTAATGCCTTCTTGCAATCCATCATACCAGCCATTGTTCTATCACGTAATTCTTTTACAAGTTGTGGTGTAACAGTCATGGTAATCCTCCTAAATTTTTTTTATTTTTTAATTAGTTAATTATTCAGCCTTAGGAGCCTTAGGAGCGTCCTTCTTTTGATAAGGCTTCTTGAAGCCAGGCTTTCTATCGCCTTGAGGCTTACGAGGACCCTTATTGTCCTTCTTTGGTTGTTCCTTGTTGATTTCCTCAGAAAGGTTTACAGCTTCATCTTCAAACTTCTCAACAACACCACCGTTAGCTTCAATTACTGCGTTATTCATAACCCAAGTAACTAGCTTAACTGCACGAATTGCATCATCATTTGCAGGGATAACATAATCAACATCATCAGGATCACAGTTTGTATCTACGATTCCGAATACAGGGATATTCAACTTACGAGCTTCTAAAATTGCATTGTGCTCCTTACGAGGATCAACAATGAATAAAGCTTGAGGAAGACCCTTCATATCCTTGATACCACCAAGGTTCTTTTCTAGCTTTTCTCTTTCTTGAGAAATCTTAGCTACTTCCTTCTTAGTAAGCTTTAATTGATCGATAACTCCGTCTTCAAACATCTTATCAAGATCATTTAATCTCTTAATTCTCTTACGAATAGTCTTGAAGTTAGTTAAAGTACCACCTAACCAACGGTTATTGCAGTAATATTGACCACTTCTTTGAGCTTCTTCCTTAACAGCCTCTTGAGCTTGCTTCTTAGTACCTACGAAAAGTACCTTTCCATCGTTCTTAGCGATTTCAAGTAAAGCTGCATAAGCCTTCTCGATTTCATTAGCTGTTTTTTGTAAGTCAATGATATAAATACCATTTCTTGCTGTGTAGATGTACTTAGCCATCTTAGGGTTCCATCTACGAGTTGCATGTCCAAAATGAACACCAGACTCTAATAATTGTTTCATTGAAACTACTGACATATTATTTTCCTCCATTTTATTTTGTTTTTTTACCTCTGCTTTTTTCAACGCTTTGACCTCCACAGAATGTCATCTGCACTGGACGGTGAGCTCCAAAAGCATGTGTATTTTAATGCCTTTAACATTTTAACATTAGTGATTAACAGTGTCAATACTTTTTGTAAAAATAATTTTAAAAATGCAGCTGATAATATATGATTCACTTCATATCAACTTCAAATCAATTATTTTATAAGCTAATCATTTATTTAAAATAATAATGCATAATTGCTATTATGAGAAGATAGGTAATAATGCTCCTGTAAAACTTGAGGATTTACCTTTTGATATTCCTGATAATTGGACTTGGATTAGATTTCCTAATTTAGTTAATTTCATCTTAGGTAAAACACCTGAAAGACATAATCCAAAATACTGGAATGATGGCAAATATCCATGGTTTTCAATATCTGATATGAAAGATAAACAAACTATATTTGAAACAAAAGAAAAAATATCAGATGTTTCTTTGAAAGAAAATTTTAACTCTTTTTTAAGGCCAGCTGGCACTTTAATTATGAGTTTCAAATTGACAGTTGGCAGGGTATCAATTTTAGGTGTAGATGGAATTCATAATGAAGTAATTGTTTCTATATTCCCTTATTTAACTGAAAATAACACGATAAGAGATTGGTTATTCTATATTCTTGGTTTAATAGTTGAATATGTAGATCACACTGATGCAATAAAGGGTAGTACATTAAATAAGCAAAAGATGAATACAATGTTAATTCCTCTTCCTCCTCTTAGATAACAAAATAGAATAATTGCAAAAATTTTAGAAACTAAGCCTCTAATAGATAAATATAATGAAATTGAAACAAAACTATCTCAACTTGAACAGGAATTTCCAGAGAAATTAAAAAAATCAGTTTTACAATATGCAATTGAAGGAAAGCTAGTTAAACAAGATCCTAATGATGAACCTGCTTCTATTCTTTTGGAACGCATAAAAGCAGAGAAAGAAAAGTTAATTAAAGAAGGAAAAATCAAGCGTGATAAGAATGAATCATATATCTATCAAGGTGATGATAAAAATTATTATGAGAAGAAGGATAAAAAAATTGCTATGATTGATGTTCCGTTTAGTATCCCTAGTTTGTGGATTTTTGAACGATTATCAAATGCTTGCAAAATAGTTAATGGGTTTACACCATTAAGGTCTAATCCAGCTTTTTGGGATGGTGACATTAATTGGATGACCGTTGACGATATTAACAAACAAGGAAAGTACATTTCTTCAACAATACAACATATTACAATTAACGCTATGAAATCTAATGAAAGAGTAATACCTTCTGGTTCAACTTTTATATGTTGCACTTCAGCAACAATTGGAAAGACTTGTATAAATAATGTTCCAATGTGTTCGAATCAACAATTTAATGGAATTGTAATAAAAGACACAAGGCAATTAAACAATGAATATTTGTATTACTTTTGTTCAACTTTAAAAAAGAAATTATTGGAGTTAGCAGGAATTACTACTTTCCCATTTGTGTCAGTTGATAAGCTTAGTAAAATACTCATACCAATTCCACCTGCAAACCAACAAAAACTAATTGTTAATAAAATCAAGTTGATTGAAAATCTTATTCAATCTAACTAATATCTTATTTTGCCTATTTATTGAGAAAATTGGTATTTCAATTGGATAAATTAATTTTCCAGAAACTAGTGGCTGAGCTGTTGATGAAATCAAATTAGTAAAATTAATGCTCTTTAAAGCGACTATCAAATAATCTACGAGAATTTGTTTAGTTTGAAGAGTAACAATCAATGCATTATCACTTATAAATGAATTAGTGGTTGTTTTATGAACACATCCACATTTAGCTCCAACCCTTCCTATTACAATTGTATTTGGTCCTACTAAAAAGTTATTACATTTCCCTATAATTCCATTACCACCATACACTGGATATAATCCATTAGATGTAAGTTGGTTAACTTTTATACTTTTACCTGAAGTAACAGAAATCAAATTTCCTAAAGATATTTTTAGTTGTAAGTTCTCATAATAATTTTTATCATCACCTTGATAGATATATGACTCATTCTTATCACGCTTGATTTTTCCTTCTTTAATTAACTTTTCTTTCTCTGCTTTTATGCGTTCCAAAAGAATAGAAGCAGGTTCATCATTAGGATTTTGTTTAACTAGCTTTCCTTCAATTGCATATTGTAAAATTGATTTTTTTAATTTTTCTGGAAATTCCTGTTCAAGTACTGATAACTTTTCTTCAATATTTTCATAATTAAACAGTAAAGATTCTATTTGATCAATTCTATTAAAGATACGTTCTTGCTCAATAAACGGAGGGACGGCAATATATGATTCTTTAAATAAGTTTTTATTTAAATGAGGAATTGCAACACCAGTTTTAGAATTCTTATATTTATCCTTATTTAATGAAAAAATGCATAATAAATAATTATAATTAAATTGTGATATTGCTGAAAAGATTTTGAATGTACTTCCCATATATCCTTTAAAAGGTGGTGTCATTATTTCACCAGAGTTTTCACCATCAACTAGGATAACTCTATGACTAGGATTTACAATGACACCTTCATCAAGATAAATCGGGTCAGATTGTCCTCTTATAACCTTAGCTTCTAAATATGGAAGTTTATTTCCTTTAGTTTTAGTACCATTATCTAACCAGCATATATTTTTTTGTCTAATCCAAGTCCAATTATCAGGAATATCAAAAGGTAAATCCTCAAGTTTTACAGGAGCATTATTACCTATCTTCTCATAATAGCAATTATCATCACCTTTAAAGATATATGATTCATTTTTATCACGCTTGATTTTCCCATCTTTAATTAACTTTTGCTTTTCAGCATAAATTCTTTTGACAAGCTCACTGGCTGGCTCATCATTAGGATTTTGCTTTACAAGTTTACCCTGTATAGCTAATTGAAGTATAGACTTTCTAATCTCTTCTGCTTTTAAATTTTTAATTATCTTCATCTAATAACTCCAAAATTTTTGCCAGTGTTCTTTCCATTTCAGCATTATAGGAATCCCTTTTTTCTCTAAATTGTTGAATTAAATCTTTTGGTTCTAAAATTTCATCTTCAATATGAGGATATCCACATAAATCAAGATTGTAATTTAAATCTTCAATCTCTTTTTTAGAATAACATTTAGCCTTAAGGAAATTTTCTTCAACTATCTCTTCTCTATTATTCCACCAATCAATAACAGGCTTAAAATGTTCTAATTGAATAGGTTTTGTCTTAGAAAAATTCTTGTAACCTTCTGGCATATCCATTCTATATACCCATGTTTTCTCTGTTGGGTGAGTATTATCAAAAAATAAGATATTTGTTGTAATTGGTGTGTATGGTGCAAATACACTGTGAGGCATTCTAATAATTGTATGAAGATTAAATTCATTCATAAGTTTAGTCTTAATTGCGACCTTAGCATTATCTTCTCCAAACAAGAAACCATCAGGAATAATGACAGCACATCTACCGTTTTTTTTCAACCGATACATAATTACATCCATAAATAAATCTGCTGTTTCACTACTTCTTAAATCTGCTGGAAAATTATTTTTGACTGCATCTTTTTCTGAACCACCATAAGGAGGGTTCATTAAAATAATATCAAACTTATCCTCTTCTTTATAATCTCTAACATTTTTCTCAAGAGAGTTCATATGATAAATCTTAGGCTCATCCACATCATGAATCAACATATTTGTGATACACAAAAGATAAGGCATCGGCTTTTTTTCTATACCATATATTGTATTATTATATTTATCAACATCATCTGCTGTTTTCTTTTGAGGCTCTAAATATTTTAATGTAGATGTCAAAAAGCCACCTGTTCCACAAGCAAAATCTGCAACCGTTTCGCCCAATTTAGGGCTAATCATTTGCACCATAAAATCAGTTACTGCACGTGGGGTATAGAACTCTCCAGCATTACCAGCACTTTGAAGGCTTTTTAAAATCGTCTCATAAATTGTACCAAATTCATGTCTTTCTTTATATTCTGAAAAATCAATTTCGTTTATAACATTAATTACTTGCCTTAAAAGTACTCCATCTTTCATATAGTTTTGAGCATCCTCAAAAACATATTTTGCAATACGCTGTTTTAATGGTGTTTTATCATTAATTTCAAGTCTTTTTAAAGTTGGAAATAATTTATTATTTACCAAATCCAATAATTTATCACCTGTAATTGTATTACTAGTATGATCATCTATCGCCCAATTACGCCATTTTAATTCATTTGGAATCAAACTCTTATAATTTTCATCATAAAATTCCCATTCTTCTTCTTTTGCATCATATACTTTTAAAAAGAACATCCAAGTCATTTGACTTATACGCTGTGCATCACCATCAACACCAGCATCATTTCTCATTATATCTTGAATTCTTTTTACTAAATTACTTACCGCCATATTTAACCTCTATCTAACAATATAAAGCATTTTGAATTTGATGGGCTGCATCCAAATAGCCCTTTAACCCACCAAATAAATTTGCAATTTTCATTGGATTACCATATTCATTGAATTCAGGTAATTTTAATATTTTTGAATCTGTTAATTCATTAATTTCATCATTAGAATATTTTTCTAACAATATTTTAAGGACTTCTTTACACTTATCCGAATATGATGATAATACTTCATCAACCTTAGCTCTCTTGACTCTTTCACTCTTGGTTAAAGGTTTTATTCCGTATGCAATATCACATATTAAATCAAAATCATCAACATCAGCCGGATACATTTTTCTTAATTCTTCTATAAAAATTCCTTTTTCTTCTAATTCTTCTATAATAACTGAGCGTTTTTCATCACTAGTCCACAAAGTTAAAAAATCGCTTAATGAAGCATAATCATTTAATATATTTCTTCTCGTAAAATCTTTTAAGCTTTCCGTTACAAGTTTTCCATTTTTATCATAATATTGTACCCTCTCTGAAACAAGTAAGACCTCAACATTGTTTATATAAACTTTTTTCTTTTTTGGATTTCCGTCAACAATAGTTGGTTTTGGCTCAGGTGGAATAATCCCAACTGGAGTTTTACCTTTATATTGCTCTGGGTCATATTCAACACTTTGTATATCAGGACCATTAAATTTTGGATCTGCAAAAAGTCTAGTTGCATTTCTAAAATCGAGAATTGTAAAATACATTTTTCCATAATCTTCTTTAATTCTGGTACCACGACCGATAATTTGTTTAAATTCAGTCATTCCATTTTCACCAAATATGTTATCTAATACTATATTCTTACAGGTTTGACAATTTACACCAGTAGTCATTAATTTACTTGTAGTTACAATTGTTGGATACTTACTATTATTATCAATAAAATAATCTAACTGTTTTTTACCTTCATCATTATCACCAGTTATTCGCATTACATATTTATGATTTATTGCACATAAATCTTTATTCAAATCAACTAATGCTTGTTTCATTCTTTCTGCATGATCAATATCAACACAAAAAACAATTGTCTTAGCATACCTATCTGTATTCTTTAAATACTCTGTAATTTTCTCAGCAACCAATTTTGTACGCTCATCTATAACTAAATTTTTGTCAAAATCCTTGACTCCATATTCTCTATCCTCAACAGGATTACCCTCTTTATCAATTTTACCTTTTGTAGGTCTATACCCATAAATATCAGTATCAATAGCATATCTTATAACTCTATATGGAGCCAAATAACCATCTTCAATTCCATCTTTCAAAGAATATGTATAAATAGGTTCGCCAAAATAATCTATATTTGATATATCTTTAGTTTCTTTTGGAGTAGCAGTCATTCCTATTTTGCTAGCACTTCCAAAATAATCCAATATTTTTCTCCAATTTGAATCTTCTCTCGCACTACCTCTATGACATTCATCTACAATTATTAAATCAAAAAAATCAGGTTTAAAATTATCCTTTAACAATGCAAGAGCATCATCAGTATCGTTTTCAGATAACTGTTGATATAATGATAAATAAATTTCAAATGCTGTATCCATATGTTTATGTTCGACTTTATACATATGACCTTTAAATGGTTTAAAATCGCCAATAATTGTTTGATCAAGTAAAATATTTCTATCAGCTAAATATAATATTCTATTTTTTATACCAGATTGCCATAATCTCCAAATAATTTGAAAGGCCATGAAAGTTTTACCTGTGCCCGTAGCCATGACTAAAAGAACCCTGTTTTGTCCTTTAGCAACAGCTTCAACCGTTCTATTTATAGCTATCATTTGATAATATCTTGGTGGGTATGATTCTTCTCCAAAATAATAAGGAGTCTCAAGTATTTTTTTATAATTTTCGCATTCGTCAATTTCTTGTTTAAACTGCTTATCAAAAAGCTCTTATGGTGAAGGAAATTCATCATTAGTTAAATATTTTTGTTCAGCAGTTTTCATATCATATGACAAAAAACCATTTCCATTTGAAGTAAAAACAAACCTAACATCTAATTTTTTAGCTTTTTCTAGCGATGTCATATTACAATAATCATTTGACATTTTTTCGGCATATTCTTGGACTTGAAACATACCAGCTCCAATTGGATGTTTATCATCTTTAGCTTCAACAATAGCAATTGGTAAATTTTCCTTATAAAAAAGTACATAATCAGCTTTTAGTTTTTTTAAGCGCTTAGCCACTCCGCTTCTTACAACTATCTTACCAGCATTAATAGGATATTCCATTCTTATTTGTTTCTTATCCCAGCCAGCTGATTCAATTGCAGGTGTAATGTAATTCATTTTAACTTCTTCTTCAGTCATAAGGTATCCCTCCCTTACTTTCATCTTTTTTTCTTATAATGTATCATTAGTATAAAACAATAAAAATACATCAAATATTCTTTAATATAATATAACATTTTTTGATATATTTGTCGATTTTTTTATTGTATATTGTATCTTATTATTATTTTTTTCGCCACTTTTCAAAAAATTTGCTACTTTTCATGAGCAATATTTATCATATTACAATAAATTTTACTAATGGTAAACTTAAGTAATAAAATCAAAAACTTGTCCTATCTTTTATCATAGAACAAGTTTTAATTACTTATTTAAAATATCATCTATAACAAGCTTAACTCCTTGAACCATCTTATCAATATCCATTGAAGGCTCATTTAATACCTGTCAATCATAATAAGGAAGATGAATAAATAGCGCATTCCCTTTCATTAAATCTAGGGCAGTGTAATAGGTTGTATTACAAATATACGCACCAGCACTTAACGATAAATAACAAGGAATTATTTTATTAAGCTTAGCTACAATATCTTCAATATTTAAATTACACCTTAAAGCTAAAGGACCCCCTTCTTTAACAAAGCCACGATCAAATAATACTCCACCATTATCGGGAATAGATCCTCTCGTATAATTTATTTCTAGCATTTCTATCCTTATTTTTCTTTCTTTGCCAGCTTGACCTAGGCATAATACAAAATCAGGCTTTATATTTGAAATAGCTTTTGCTAGTTCTTCTTTAGCCCTTTTATAAGAAATCGGATTTTTCCATTAGTTAAAATGTAATATTCCTTATTTACTACTAATAGGAATAAAAAATTTAACCAAATCCGAAGATAAGGGAATATCTCTAATTGACTCTTTTGTTTTGGGAGTATCCAAAATTAATTTATTATATTTCTTATCGTCTTCATCAGTAATATATACCCTTTGAAATTGTATGTCTCACCTTAATTACCCTTCTTCCATATCTATATCTTGCCACCCTAAAGCCCAAAGTTTTCCAATTCTCATTCCCGTACATAAGCAAATATATATATACCTAAATTTTTAAAAGTAAAATTTTCATGAGCATAATCCATCAATTTTCTTTGATTATCTCTAGATAAAACTCCAATGTTTTTCTTTTCATGATTAGTAGAAATTTTATATCAATTTGATGAAAATCAATCATATTGTTTTTCACTCCAAACCTTAAAATCATTTTTAAAACAATCGAAATATCTTTAATTGTTTTTTTCATTTGACCTATTATTAAATTCATTTAGAATATATTGTTGTACTAATTTCTCAGTAATATCGTATACTTCTCAAAATGCTGGTATCAAATGGTTTTCACATAATAAACAATATGCTGAGTATGTTGATAGCTTAACATACATTTTCTTTTCCTTCTTCCAAGCTTCAAAAACTTCTTTAAATTTTTTTCCATTAATTTAACCTACAAAATAGCCCAAATACATTGTAATAATTAAATGATTTATTTAAATGATTTAAGATTATTTAGGAAAAATGTTCCTGATTTGAGAAAAGTAAAACTATCGAAAATATGTGAGTTGATTACAAAAGGGACCACTCCTAAAAATTTTACAATTTAAGAAATTAATTTTATTAAAATCAAATCTATTAGTGATTTATCTAATATTAATCTAACTAAATTAGCTCATATTAGTTTTGCTGAACATACAGGATATTTAAAACGTAGTATCTTGATGGAAAATGATATATTGTTTTCAATTGTCGGTGCTTTAGGCAATATGTATGTTGTAGATAAAAATATTACCTGCAAAAACAAACCAAGCACTTGCAATAATTCGCTTAAAGAAGCAAGAATATGTAAACTATATTAGTTATTATTTGCAATCTAAGATTATAAAAAATATGATAAATGGATCAAAGTCAATTGATTCTCAACCAAATCTTTCTTTGGCAAAAATATCAAATATAAAGGTCAAATTGCCTATTAATGATGATTTAAGAAACATTAAGTTATTAAAACTCATTGATAATAAAATAACTACTCAAAAGAAAATCATTGAGAGTAAAAAATCCTTAAGCTATATCAAAAGCAAAAGGATTATCTCTTAAATAAAATGTTTCTTCTATTTTGTGTTCTATTATTTCTTATATCATTGATTGCAATTTTTGAGCTTTTTATATACTCACCATAAGCAATTTGCTTTTGAATTGATTATGCTTTGGGTAAATCAACCAAATTCTTTGTTGTACCAAATCTA
>ULUB01039597.1_pt1 | contig 21108 bp, 17 predicted proteins | sample 1958111 | NCBI WGS metagenome assembly ULUB01 (sample SAMEA4835749, study PRJEB28245) | human gut metagenome | biome: gut microbiome; material: fecal sample | place: Denmark | collected 2008
CGCCGCCGTCTGGTGCAGCTGCGCCAGATGGAAGTTCGCGACGTAGCCTTCGTTCCATTCTTTCGCCACAAGCGGGAAATCCTCGTCCGTCACGCCAATGTCGGTGTAGTAATCCTTGACCGGGAAGCGGAAAATCTGCCGATATTCCTCCTCGCTTGTCAGGCGATAGCCGTGGCGCGCGAAAACTTCATTGTTGATTTTGACCACCAACGGTACGTCGCTGAGCAGCGTGCCGTTCCAGTCCCACAGAATCGTCATTGCTTCTTAACCTCCGAAAATTTAGGGTAACGCTGATTATACCACACTTTCAGAGGAAGGACAAGCGCTTTTTTGCAAATTACTTGCTGTAATAGCTCTTGAAGGTTTCGCCGTTGTCCATGTGGATGACGCGCGGTTCATCCGCCTTCGCCTGCTTGTAGTTCTTGCGGCGCGTAATCACCAGCGCCACCAGACCGACAACCAGCAGCAGCATCCCAAGATGCAGCACCAGCCCCAGCAGTCCGCCTAATACACTGAACACAAAGTGGAACACGCTGGCGACCGCGCCGAACACCATGTTGATGAAAGAGCCGATCATGTTGAAAACCGAGCCGATAAATGCCATCATATCTGTATCCTCCTGCGCCAATGAGGGGCGCGTCCTGTCGTTCTGACAAGAATAAGGATAGCACAAGCGGAATGGAAAATCCATCGAAGGATGATTAGAAATTCATGAGGAAATTCTCATTTTTGCGGAAATCCCCCGATTGCGTTTCCGTGTTCATTCTGCTATACTCGATAGCAGAAATACGCAAAGGGGGATTCTTTCGCATGAATATTACGGTTTATCTGGGGGCAAACGAGGGCAGCGACACGTCTTTTCGGCAGGCGGTGGAGGAACTCGGACGCTGGATTGGCAAAAGCGGCAACGCGCTGGTGTATGGCGGGTCGAAATCCGGCCTGATGGGCGCGCTGGCGGCCAGTGCGCTGGCGGCTGGCGCGGAGGTGACGGGCGTGGAGCCGGAGTTTTTCATCAGCGAGAGCTTTCAGATGGAGGGGCTGACGGAGCTGATTGTGACGAAGGACATTCCGGAGCGTCGGACGAAGATGATAGAACTGGGGGATGCGTTCATTGCGTTTCCGGGCGGCACGGGGACGCTGGAAGAGGTGTCGGAAGTGATGTCGAAGCTGGCGCTGAAGCAGATAGATGCCCCGTGTGTGCTGTATAATTTGAATGGGTATTATGAGGGATTGAAGGCGCTGCTGAGGCATATGGTGGAAATGGGGCTTTCGACGGAAGAAAAACAGGAAAAAGTGTATTTTGCGGAGAATTTGGGGGATATTAAGGCGATTTTAGGGGCGGAAAAATAATATAATACTATTTCCAAATGAGAATGCGCCAAGATGCGCCGCGAATTTTTCGCTCTGGCTAACGGGAGTGGAATGCAGCGTAGCAGCGCTACGCTAAATGGAACGACCGGACGCCAGAACGGAAAAGGCGCAAGCAGATGGCGCAGGTGAATCTGGAAATAGTATAAAAAGCGGGATTGCGCATTTTTCACGCAACCCCGCTTTTTGTCCCTATGCAATTCTCAGAAGCGCCGTGCGCACCTTATTCCCCCATGCCCTGGTCGCGCGCCTGCGCGGTGTACAGCTCGTAGTATGCGCCGCGTTTGGCCATCAATTCGTCATGAGAGCCTGCTTCCATGATGCCCTGATTGCCAATGTACAGGATGCGGTCGCAGTTCTTGATGGTGGACAGGCGGTGCGCAATGATGAAGGACGTGCGTCCCTTCAGCAGCGCCTGAATGCCGTCCTGCAGCAGCTTCTCCGTCTTGGTGTCGATGGAGGAGGTTGCCTCGTCCAGTATCAGGATGCGCGGGTCGCTCAGCAGCGTGCGCGCGAAAGCAATCAGCTGCTTCTGCCCCTGCGAAAGGCTGCCGCCGCGCTCGTTCACGGTCGTTTTGTAGCCCTGCGGCATTTCGCGGATGAAGTCGTCCGCGCGGACAACCGCAGCCGCCTGACGTACCTCGTCGTCTGTCGCGTCCAGACGGCCGTAGCGAATGTTATCCAGAATCGTGCCGGAGAAGATGAAGGAATCCTGCAGCATGATGCCCATCTGCGAGCGCAGGGAGTGCAGCGTCACGTCGGTAATGTCGTGCTTGACGCCGGATTCATCCGTCAGCGTGATGGAACCGCTGCGCAGGTCGTAGAAGCGGCAGAGCAGGTTGACGATGGTGGACTTGCCCGCGCCCGTCGGGCCGACAAGCGCAATGCTTTCGCCCGCCTTGACATGCAGGTCAACATCCTTGAGGACGGTCTGCCCTTCCTCGTAGCCGAAGGTGATGCTGTTGTAATCAACAGCGCCGGTAATGGGCGGAAGCGTCTCGGCATTCGGCTTGTCGTCAATCACGACTGGTTCATCCATCGTCTCGAAGATGCGCTCCAGATACGCCATGTTGTTCACGAAGCTGTTGTAGATGTTCGCCAGATTCGTAATCGGCTGCCAGAAGCGGCTGACGTACTGCCCCATGGCGAGAATCACGCCGAAGGAGACCACCGCGCCGCCCAGCCAGTACACACCCGCGTAGTACATGAGGGTGAAAACAATCTGGGTGATGATTTCCGAAGAGAGCCAGACGCTGTTGGAGATGTAAATCGCCTTCAGCCACGCCGCGCGGCACGCCGTCGCCAGGCGCTGCATGATGGAGCAGTTGACATCCTGCCGCGCGAACAGTTCGCTCACGCGCACGCCGTCAATGGATTCCGCCAGATACGCGTTGTAGTTGCTGTTTTTGTTCGACTGATTCTGCCACGCGCGGCGCTGACGAGGCTTCAGGATGATGATAATCGCCACGAAAATCGGCAGACCCGCCACAACAATCGTCGCCAGCGTCGGCTCGGTCGTATACATGTAGACGACGATGAAGATGATGTTGATGATTTCCAGAATCGAGTTGATGATGCCGTTGGAAAGAATATCCGACACGCTGTTGACGTAATTGATGACGCGCACGAGGATTTTGCCCGCCGGACGGCTGTCGTAGTAGGCGAAAGGCAGCTGCTGCAGGTGCGCGAAGAGGTCTTTGCGGATATCGTAGATGATCTGCTGACTGACGAACGCCATGATGCGCGAGCGGATGACCGTGAAGACGATGCCGACGATGATGATGCCCATGAACGCCAGCGCCATTTTCAGCAGCAGGTCAACGTTTTTCTGCGGTACAGCGACGTCCATGACGGTCTGGGTGATTTTCGGCACGGCGAGGCTCGTTACCGATGCCAAGGCGGACAAAAGCAGCGCCAGCAGCATCTTCCACTTGTGCTTGCCGATGTAAACGCCCACGCGCTTCAAGTGCCGGAAGTCAAACGGGGTTTCCAAGCGCTCGTCTACGTCAAATTTGTTGCGCGCCATGTTACATCACCTCCTGCGGAGCGGTGTCGGGCGTGATGCCGTTTTGCAGGCAGTACGTTTCGTAGTAGTAGCCGCGATGACGCAGCAGCTCCTGATGCGTGCCGCGCTCGGTCACGACGCCGTCCTTCAAAATCAGGATGAGGTCAGCATCCTTGACGGAGGAAATGCGCTGGGCAATGATCAGCTTCGTGCAGTCGTAGGGGAGCTGACGCAGCTGCGCCTGAATGTACTTCTCCGTCTCCATATCGACAGCGGAAGTGGTGTCGTCCATGACGAGGATGCCGGGCTTGACCGCCAGCGCGCGCGCCAAGGCAATGCGCTGCTTCTGCCCGCCGGAAAGACCCACGCCGCGTTCACCGATAATCGTGTCGTAGCCCTCGGACAAGCCCTTGATGAAGTCGTCCGCAGCCGCGCGGCGGGCGAAGTCGTGCACTTCGTCCTCCGTCAGCGTCTGGTCGCCGAAAGCAATGTTGCCTTCCACCGTGTCGGAAAAGAGGAAAACATCCTGCGTCGCCGTGCCGATGCCGTCGCGGAGCTGCTGCAGCTTCCACTTGCGCACATTGCAGCCGTCAACGGAAATGCTGCCGCTGGTCACGTCGTAGCAGCGGGCGAGCAGCTGAATCAGCGTCGTTTTGCCGGAACCGGTCGGCCCCATGATGGCGACGGTCTGCCCCGGCTTGGCGGAGAACGTTACGTCGGACAGCACCGGCTGCGAGCCGTAAGCGAAGGACACATGGTCAAAGGAAATCGCACCCTCGATGTGGTCGTGATTCACCGCGCAGGAGCTGTCTACAATCTCCGGGCGGGAGACTTCAATCTCCATGACCTTGTTCGAGCAGGTGATGAAGCGCTGCCAGTCGTTGAGCAGGTTGCCCAGCTGCCGCATGGGGACGCTCAGCGTCCACGCCAGCTGGGTGAAAATCGTCAGTTCGCCCGCCGTCATGCCGTCGGTAATCATCAGGTAGCCGCCGAAAAAGACGGTCAGCAGCGTCATGGCGTTCGCCAGAATCTCGATGAAGGGGTAGAAGGACAGCCAGCGCTTGTTGATATCCAGATTCGCATCGCGGAAGGCGCGGGAACGCTCGTCGAAGCGGTTCTCCTCGTATTCCTCACGCGCAAACGCCTTCACCACACGGTTTGCCGCAATGTTCTCCTGCGCCTTCGCGTTCATGTCGCTCATTTTGTCGCGCATGTCCACGAACATCCGCCGCGCGCCCTTGGAGTACACTTTCGTGATAATCATCAGCAGCGGCGTGACGCAGACCATTGCCAGCGCGAGCTTCCAGTTCACCGAGAACAGGTAAATCGACGACGACACGAACATGACGATGCTGTCTACCGCCACATAGTCTATGTATGCCAGAAAATGGCGGCACCAGTCTGTGTCGGCGGACAGGCGCGTCATCAGGTCGCCCGTGCGGTGAATGTCGAAAAAGCGCATGTCCTGATACTGCAGACGCGTGAACAGCCGCATGCGCAGGTTCATCAGCGTGTTCTGGGAGGAATGCTCCAGCAGGACAACCATCAGGTAGCGCAGACCTTCGCGCGTAACCTTGACAATCAGCATCGCCAGCAGCAAGCCGACGAGCGGTTCGGGGTTCTGCGCGACGATGACGTCATCCATCAGGCGCATCGTCAGGTAGGGGTTGATGAGCAGCATCAGCGACGTGACGGCACTGATGATGAGGCCAAGAATGTGCCACTTGTGGTAGCGCTTGTCCATTACGCCCCACAGCCATTTGATATTCTCCATCGGTTACTCCTTATACAGGGTCGATTCGATTTCCTTTGTCACAAAGTCAGCAATGCGGATTTTCCATTCCTCGTCCGGGTGGACTTCGCCGTGAGAGCGGGCAACACTGCGGTCAAAGCCGCTTCCGTAGAAGCTGTCGATGCAGTGCACACCCGTTTTCTGCGCGACTTTCTGGATGACGCGGCGCTTGAGCAGCCCGTGAGATTCGTCCATCCATGCCTGCGGGGTGTATGTTTGCAGCGGCGTGGCGAGGAAAATCGCCGCGTTTGGGCAGACGGTCTGCAATGTCCGCACCGCCCAGAGCAGCGCAGATGCCATCGACGTGCGGGTCAGGTCGGCATAGGGGAGTTCACAGACTGCCGCAAAGTCATCCGCCGGGGCATTTTCCGGTTGATTGCCGTCATTGCTGGAGATGGCGATGTAGATGACGTCCGGCGTGCTCAGCGTGCCTGTGCCGACACCGATTTCCGCCGGAATCGCATACTCGACGCCATCCACCGTCCAGCGGATGATGCTGCCCTTCGGCGTGAGCGCCTGCAAAACGCGCCGCACCTGATTGGACAGCACGTTGTCCGCCGTGTTCGTGTTCGGCGGCTCGATGAGCGTTACAGGCGTGATGTTCCTATCGCCTTCGTGCCAGTCGGAGCAGGTTGCGTACCCGCAGGCGGCATTCAGCATCTCCTGCGCGTTCAGCCGATGCGCCACCATCGTACCGATGCCGCTGACCTGGTCGCTGGTGATGCTGTCGCCCATGCAGCAGAAGCAGCGGATGTTCATGGGGTTGTCCTCCCTTGTAGAAAGACGGGTCGTTCAATCGTAAAGCCTCATTAGAAACGGTTTGATGATAGCACGGTTTTTTCCTTGTTTCAAGAGGGCTTTTGGAAAGATTTCGACAATATTTCTTGCCCATCAGTTAAGTAACAAAAAACCGGAAAATTCAAGGACAAAAGCCACAATGCGGCGATAAAAACCAGTGACAGGAGTGGCGAAAGCGAAGGAGTCCAGAGGGCGATCGCGGACTTTGTGCGTTTTCATTGCCCTCTGGAAGCATGGAAAAGACCAGTTCAACCATGCCCATCAGCATAGAATCAGAAAAAACCACCCAACGAAACCATTTTCGTTCTGGTAAGAAATCAGACATTCTTGACAAAACACAATTTTTGTGTATAATTAAATTATTGCATCATCCATTCCATAGACCCCCAAGACGCTAAGGGAGGAAATTAAACATGAAACACTGGGTCGCACAAGCGCTTTTTCTGCTGATGGCAGTCTGCTTGTTTCTGCCCTGCTTCGCCGCAGCGGAAGAAGCCGCGCAGACCGCCGTCACCATCGACTTTGAGGATGGCAACGCCGCCGCATTCAGCCAGTCTGGCTCCTGCACCGTCGGCGTGACGGAATCGCAGGCGCACAGCGGCAAGCAGAGCCTGCGAGTTTCTGGACGCGGCAGCAATAACTGGGACGCTGTTGACCTCTCCGCTGCGTCGGTTGGCATCGAGGCCGGCGCGAAAGTCCACCTGTCCGCCTGCGTCTACGTCGAAAGCTCGGAAGACGGCGTTATGGCGATTGGCAAGGCGGGCGGCGATTACGCCTACTACGCGCAGGTGAACGTCAAGGGCAAGGAGTGGACGGAAATCTCCTGCGATTTCGAGGCGGACGCAGGCATCAATATCCGCTTCCTCACGGCGTCGGATAACTATCTGGGCAAAAACTACTGCCTTGATGATGTCACGCTGACCATCACCGCGCCCGAAAAGGTGGATTACTCCGACGCGCCGCAGATTCACTACACGTCGGACTTTACCAGCGGCACGGACGGCTGGTATGCGCGTTCTGCGGGCGGCGCCGCCATCGAGACGACTGCCGACGGGCTGTACATCACCGGGCGTACCGCGACGTGGAACTCTCCCGGCCGCGACTTCGACCTTGTGCCGGGGCGCGCCTACAACCTGTCCGTGCAGGTGAAGCAGGACGAGATGGATTCGTGCAGCTTCATCCTGTCCGTCGCCCATACCCGCGACGGCGAGGAATCCTATGAGAACATTGTCACCGGCACGGCGAAGAAGGGCGAATGGGCAATGCTGTCCGGCTCGTACATTCCCGGTCGGTATGACAAGTATGTGCTGTACATTGAGGGTGCGGGCAAGGAAACGTCCTTCACCATCCGCAATTTCACCTGCGACGAGAAGATTGACTCCTTCGACACCACTTCGCTGCCTGTCCTCAAGACGCTCTATGCGGATAAGTTCGATTTCGGCACGGCGGTTGTTGCCAGTGAAGTGGCGGACAGCAAACGCATGGCGTTCTACGGCAGCCAGTTCACCATCATGACCGCGGGAAACGAGATGAAGCCGGATTCGCTGCTGGATATGGCGGAATGCCGCAAGCTCAGCCGCACGGATGACACGGCCGTCGCTGTGAAGTTCGACAACTGCATTCCGTTCCTCGATTGGTGCCGCGACAATGGCGTGAAGGTGCATGGGCATGTGCTGGTGTGGCACTCCCAGACGCCCGAAGCCTTCTTCCATGAGGGCTACGCGACCCACAAGCCGCTGTGCAGCCGCGAAACCATGCTCGCCCGTATGGAAAGCTACATCCAGCAGGTGCTGACGTGGACGAACGAGAATTATCCGGGGCTGATTGTCTCGTGGGACGTTGTGAACGAAGCCGTGGCGGACGGCAGCGACCAGCTGCGCGAATCCAACTGGACAAAGACAATCGGTCAGGATTTCGTGAACCGCGCGTTTGAGTACGCCCGCAAGTACGCCGCGGACGGCGTGAAGCTGTACTACAATGATTACAACACCCCCCTTGACCCCAAGCTGCACGGCATCTGCGTCCTGCTGGACAGCCTGACTGCGGATGGCACGATTGACGGCTACGGCTTCCAGGCACACTACTCCGTCGGCAGTCCGACGATTGACCGCGTGGATTGGGCGTTCCAGCAGATTGCCAAGCGTGATTTGCTCCTGCGCGTGTCCGAACTTGACGTGGGCATTGACGATACGAGCGAGGAAAATCTGCAGAAGCAGGCGAAGTATTACGGCAACCTGATGAAGATTTTCCTGCGTTACGCCGACCGCATCGAAGCGGTGCAGGTATGGGGCACGGTGGACGACCTGAGCTGGCGCGCGGACGAGTACCCGCTCCTGTTCGACAAGGATGCCCAGCCGAAGCCCGCGTTTGACACGCTGGTGGAACTGGCACAGTAAATCCATCATAAAGGCAGCACCGCACAATCCATTTGCCAGCCGACCACCTCATTTGTGCGGTGTTACCCTAACTTTAAGGAGGCGACGAAGATGAAGAAGAAGAGTTTTGCCATATTGCTGGCTGCGGCGCTGCTGCTGTACCTGCTGCCGGGAATGGCGCTGGAAGCGAAGGCGGAAACCGTCCGCAACATATGTTTTTTCTGTAAGAAACAGGCAGATCTTGAGATTACAGGATTCGAGCGATACAACGACGATCAGCATTATGTAATTTACAAATGTCCACTCTGCGGTAAAAGCAAACATGCCATATTTCTTGGCAATCCAATCATCTATCACTCTGGCGGCACCGAAACGCCGACCTGCACCACGGGCAAAACCTGCGCCCAGTGCGGCGCTCAATACGGCAAACTCGGTCACGACTGGGGCGCATGGCAATCCAGGGGTAACAACAGTGAGCATATCCGCCACTGCCAGCGTGACGGCTGCGATGCGGTCGACACCGCAAGCTGCTCCGGCGACAGCAGCGCGACCTGCATCACCCTGGGAACATGCACTACCTGCGGCGGGCAGTACTACAGCGCACATACCTTCCCTGCGAATCAGGGCTGGGATTCGGATGCCGAAAACCACTGGGTTAGCTGCACCGTCTGCCACGAAGCGAAAACTAAGGTGGGCGCACATTTCTTCGTTCAGGGCAACGATAGCTCGTGCCTTAAGTCCGCAGCCACCTGCGTTTCTCCGCCCGTGTACTACACGAACTGCGCTTACTGCTACCGCAAGGGAACGGATACTTATGTACACCCATGGTATGGACCTGACCCGAACAACCACGACCTGGTGCACCACGACGCCAAGGCGCCCAACTGCACCGAAATTGGCTGGAATGCATATGACGCCTGCCAGCGCGAGGGCTGCACTTACACCACCAAGGTGGAAATCCCTGCGCTGAAACACAAGCTGGTGCACCACGACGCCAAAGCGCCCACCTGCACCGAGACCGGCTGGGAGGAATACGATACCTGCTCCCGCTGCGATTACACCACTAAGGTGGAAATCCCTGCGCTGAAACACAAGCTGGTGCATCACGACGCCAAGGCCCCCACCTGCACCGAAATTGGCTGGGATGAATATGACGCCTGCCAGCGTGAGGGCTGCGATTACACCACCAAGGTGGAAATCCCTGCCCCCGGGCACGATTATACCGAAAAGGTCGTCAAGCCCACCTGCGGAAAGGGCGGCTACACGCTGCACACCTGCAAAAACTGCCAGGACAGCTATAAGGATCACCAGACGAAGACGCTGCTGCACTGGTATGGCGAATGGACGAGTAACGGCGACGGCACGCACAGCGCGACCTGCAAGCGCAAGGATTGCAAGCACGTCGGCAAGACCGAATGCGCCATCGTCGAATTCAAGCAGGATGAAGCGACGCGCACGCTCTGCCCCGTATGCGGCAATGTGAGCGATGGCATACATCTGGCGCTGGTTGAAGAAGTGACGGCGGAGGGCGAGCATCTGCCCTATGGCGAGCTGGTGCTGCGCATGGGTGAAACTGCGAACGGCAATACGCTGCTGAGCGTCTGCTTTGAAGTTTCCGGCAAGCTCACCCAGCCGAAAGGCGAGGTAAAGATCACGCTGCCCGCCGAGCTGCTGAACGGCGGTACCCTGGCGCTGCTGAATGCCGACGGTACGGAAATTGATCTGCCCTACATCGTGGAAGGTGAAAACGCAGTGTTCACGCTGGATTTCACCGATGCAGAGATTCCCACCGTGCTGATTCGCCTGATACCGACAGCGGAATAATCTTATTTCCATTTCATAGCGTTTTTAAAAATTTGAGGAGGAGAAAAACATGAAAAAATGGTTGGTTACATGTCTCCTGGCGATTGCGCTGCTCTTTGTAGCAACCACGGCGATGGCTGCGCATATCAGGTTGAACGGCGACTATTGCGAAGGGAATACCTTTGAAATACGCAAAAGAGAAGGTGAAAACGCAGTGTTCACGCTGGATTTCACCGATGCAGAGATTCCCACCGTGCTGATTCGCCTGATACCGACAGCGGAATAATCCCATTTCATAGCGTTTTTAAGGCCGTTGCAGAAGATGAATCCTGCAACGGCCGTTATGGTGCGCCCGGCTTAGCCGAAGGCAAGGGTGTCCATCGAGCGGCGGAGTCTGAAGGAAGCCGGATGCCAGCGGGCAAACTCCCGAACCGACGAACAAAAATCACATAGTAGACCGTAGAGGGGCGGACGAGTGTGCCGAGCAACACAAAGTCCAAGGCTGCCCGAATCCCGTGCGGTAAATGTGGCGGTTATGTGGAAGAAAAAAGGCGGCTGCCAGGTTTATCCCCCTGACAGTCGCCTCACTGTTTACTTCTTTTCTACTTTGCTGCTGCCGCGGATGGTCGCATCCGGCTTGGCGGCCTGCTTCATGAACGCCGACGGGCTGATGCCGACGATGTTCTTGAACTGCTTGGAGAAGTGGTACGGATCCTGCATCCCGACTTCGATGCCCGCCTGACGAACCGTGTGCCCTTCCTCGCGCAGCAGCTCCTTCGCGCGTTCCATCTTGCAGTGCAGCACATACGACAGCGGCGGCATACCCACTTCGCTCACGAAGCGCTTGCGGAACGTTTCCATCGGCATACGGGAAATTGCCGCCATCTCCGCCAGAGAGAAGTTGTCCTTGTACTGATTCGCGCGCAGGGTGTCCACGACCTTCGCAATCTCGTGCGAAAGCATCGCGTCCATGGCGACCGGCTGACCCCAGTGGCTTGCCAGCATCCCGTACATCAGATGCTGCAGCTGATATGTCGCGTCGCTGGTGTCCGTGTGGCGGACGATGACCTGCACAATCTGCTTCGCCAAGTACATCTGGCTCGGCAGCGCCCCCTGCTTCAGCGGCATATGCAGCAGCGCGCCCATCTTGCGTACGACCATCGGCGCAAGCGGGCCTTCCAGCGCAATCCACACGCAGCGGACGCTCTCGTCAATCTGCAGGGCAGCGTCGCGGTTGCCGGCGGGCAGGAAGCACGTTTCCTGCTGTTTCAGCGTCAGCTCATGCCCCTGCCAAACCAGTGTCGCTTCGCCTGCCTCCACCGCGAACCAAATCCACTGGTCATGCGGCTTAATGGGGCGTCTCCCTGCCTCAAACATTGCCGTGCCTGCCGCGTGAATCCACGCACCGCTGGAGCGGGTCAAGCTGCCCGGCTTGTGGTATCCTTCCACCACCATAGTATCCGCCGCAGCCTCTACGTCTGCGAACAGGTAAGACTCCATGCCCTTCATCCTCCTTCAACCAAATGGCACAATTGTCATTATGGCTATTATAATGCCCAAATCGGTTGATTGTCAAGAGGATTACACGATTTTCCCGAAATTTTTCTGAAGGATAGCTGTGCGTGCCCGAGGATGGATGAATGCCATCCGATACGGGTTAGCTTTGACAAACTTTTCGCCCGAAAAACAGCAAATGTACAATCCTGCCCTTGACAAGCACAGGATGAGCGGACTATAATAAATGCGGATATGCGGCAATAATGCCGCCGAACGGAGGAATTTTCTCCATGATGCTGTCTGTGCTGTTTCCGTTTACGCTCCCGGCGTTTTTCGCCGGGCAAATTGACGTACCGTGAAGCAGCAGCCGCAGCGATTGAGGAAAACATCAGGCGCGGAAGCTCTTTTGCGGGCTTCCGTGCTTTTTTTCGTCCATTTGAGCCAATAATGATTGACGCAGGAGGTTGACCACCATGATTATCGTCTTGAAGCAGGGCACGACCCAGCAGGAAATCGACACCGTCACCAATGCCGTGGTTGCGCGCGGCGTATCCGTCAGCCCGATTGTCGGCACGGAGATGACCATCCTTGGTCTGACTGGCGACACGAGCCGCATTGACCCCGACCAGCTGGAATCCTTCCACTGCGTCGAGCGCATTATGAAGGTCGCCGAGCCGTTCAAGAAGGCAAACCGCGCGTTCCATCCCGCGCCGAGCGAAATCAAAATCGGGAACACGGTTGTCGGCGGTAAGAAACTCGCGATTATGGCGGGTCCCTGCTCCGTGGAGAGCAACGAGCAGATTACCGCCGTGGCGCAGGCGGTGAAGGACGCGGGCGCGACGGTGCTGCGCGGTGGTGCGTTCAAGCCGCGCACGTCCCCGTATTCCTTCCAAGGATTGGCATACGAGGGGCTGGACATGCTCTGCCATGCCCGCGAGCAGACCGGACTGCCCATCGTGACCGAGCTGATGTCCCCCTACGACATTGATACCTTTGTGGACAAGGTGGACTGCATTCAGGTCGGCGCGCGCAACATGCAGAATTTCGACCTGCTGAAACAATTGGGGAAAATTCGCAAGCCGATTCTGCTTAAGCGCGGTTTGTCCGCCACCATCGAGGAGTGGCTGATGAGCGCGGAGTACATCATGGCGGGCGGCAATGAGCAGGTGATTTTGTGCGAGCGCGGCATCCGCACGTTCGAGACGTACACGCGCAACACACTCGACCTGTCCGCCATCTGCGCGGTGAAGAAGCTGAGCCATCTGCCGGTGATTGTTGATCCGAGCCATTCGACCGGTAAGAGCTGGATGGTGCAGCCGATTGCGCGCGCGGCGATTGCGGTTGGCGCGGACGGCGTGATGATTGAGGTGCACAACGACCCGGCGCACGCTTTGTGCGACGGTGCGCAGTCGATTACGCCCGCCGCGTTTGTGGACGTGATGGCGGATATTCGGAAGATTGCAGAAGCCGTTGGGCGTGAGGTGTGATGATGAAAAAAACTCCCCTGCTTGATATGGACAGGGGAGTTTTGAATATTGACCTTTTTGTTTATTGCGTGATGTTGCCGCAGGGGGAATCGCCGCTGCGGAGGCGACAAGGGGGCTTTCCGGTCGCCCCCTTGACCCCTTCGGCGCGGTCACTCCCATGTTGCTTGGTTTCTACCGGAAATTTAGCGAACCGTAGGTTCGCTGGATAAACACGCGGACACTGTATGCAGAAGTCACCAACTGAATCGCGCGAAAGGGTCAAGGGAGGAACTCCCTTGCAGGGTGCAGGGGCAGCGCCCCTGCCGGAGTCCAGAGGCAGAGCCTCTGGCGCCTCCCTTACCCCCGTAAGAACCCAATTACTTCCGGCACATACTTCTCCATCACATCGTTCGTGGACATGTAGATTTCGTGCTTCGCGAGATAAACGGAAAGTTTCGCACCGGGGATTTGCGCGACGAATTGTTTCTGCTCCGGCAGACAGACTGTCTTGTCCAGTGACGCTTGGCAGAGCAGCAGCGGCGTGGTAATCTGCTTGTCCTTCGCCGGGTCAAGCAGTACTTGCGTCACGCCAATCGCTTCTTGTACCCAGCCATAAGTGGGCGAACAATTCTGCAAGTGCGCGTTGTCGATGCGCTTGCGCTCGTAGTAGTCAAAGCGGACGCGGCTGGTGGCGCAGGATGTCTCGAACGGCTCGTTCTCCGGGCTGAACGGCTTGCCGATGAACGCGCGGTCTTCCCGTTTGCCGATGGCGCACATGAAGTCCGCCGCGAGTTTGCCCGCCCAGCGCGGCAGCGGCGCACTCGACGGCGCAATCATCGGCGCAGTCAGCACCGCCCGCGCGAAATACTCCGGGTGATTCATCAGCGTCATGCCGCCAATCGCGCCGCCCATCGAGTGCGCATACAGCACGCGCGGCAGATGAGCTGTCCGCGGCAAGACGACACCCGACATGAATTCCTCCAAATCGCGCAGATAATCCGAAAACGCATCGACGTGCGTGATGGAGGTGTCAGAAATTTTGCGGACGGATTTGCCGTGCCCGCGGTGGTCGATGGCGTAGACGTTGAACTTCTCGTTCAGAAAATACCACGTCATTTCGCGGAATTTCTCGGCGGATTCCGTGTAGCCGTGCAGGATGACGACGGCGCGGGTCGCATCCGGCTGCTCGTAGACCTCCGCGTGCAGCGTTCCGCCCGTGGAGAGCGGCATGTCCATCTCCTGACGGCGCGAATCCAGATACGGCTCAACCGTCTCGGTCATGATGGCGGCATAGTTGCTTTCGGGCAGAATGGAAATCATAGCGTCCTCCTGTGATCATAATGCTTGATATGTCTATTATATCAGAAAAAGAACGCAAAATGCAAGGGCTGCACCGACTTTTCCGGCGCAGCCCTTGATGTTATTTGTTGATTTCCTGCTGAAGCACGTCAAGGAACGCTTGACGGCGGCAGTTCTTGAACGAATAGGTAAATCCATCTGACGTAAAGCGGAACGTGTAGCCCTTGAGAATTTCGCCCATCAGGCTGGTGGTGCTGAAGTCGGTCACGCCTTTGAGCGGGATGGTATACATCAATTTGAGCGGCTCGGACTTCATGTTCGTGTCGTAGATGAGCAGGTCATTGCCCTTCACGCCGAGCAGCACCATGCCGAAGCTCCCGTCCGGCAGCTCCTTCACCGTGGCGCAGAGCGCCGCCCCGCGCGCATCGCAAACGCCCGCGTCCTGCATCTGCTGGGCGTATTTCTCCTGATTTGCCATGAAAAATCAAACCTCCTTCGTTGGCTTTGCGCCTATCTCCATGATAGGACGATGCGGTTGATTTGTCAAGCGAACGCGGGAAAATTTACAAGTGGAATTAGTTCGGCACATACATCGGTGTCAGCCCCATTTCGAGATACACCGTGTTGACATGCTCCTGACACGCGCGGGCGAACCCCTCCGCGTCAAACGCGCCGTTCAGGTAGCGCTGCATGAGCGTCTTGAGGGCATCGTCGAAGGTGACGGGGGAGTCGCCGGAAATATAGGCGTATTGGACGATGCTTTGGTAGTAGGCGATATCCTCCGGGGAAATATCGTAGGGGTGCTCGATGAGGTAGGATAAGCTGCTGCGGGCGCGGTCAAGATCATCTTCATCCTGCGTGGTGCGGTTCTCTTTCGCTTCCAAGCGGGCGATTTCCCCTTGGTATCGCGCAACTAACTCGTCGTAATCAGAGCGGATAACGGGCTGATTCAGCGACGCATCCCAAAGGTAGGATGTTGCGGATTCATAGGTCGCCAGATGGTGCATTAGGTCAATCGCACCGTCGATGTTGTTGGAATAGGGATTGATGACGGCGACGACGGTCAGATAATACAGACCGGAAGGCGCATCATCGAGGACGGAGGGAATCAATTCGATGTACGTGGAAGGCGTGACAGAAGCGGCAGACGAAGTAAAGACTTCGTAGTCTGCGAATAAATTTTCCTTCGATGTTTCAGGCACAGTATTCCTGATTTTTTCGGCAATACGAGCAAATTCGGGACGCAGAAAATTGATTTGCCCATCCACGCGTTCGGAAGCAATCAAAAATTGCCGCAGATAGAACGTGAGCATATCCAGCTGCGTGTACCTGTATTCGAGCATCAGCACATAGTCACGGCTCAAAAGACCGCTGTCGAACAGCACTTTACTAACGTCTAACAACTCATCAAAGGTTGTTGGTGCAGAAAGTGCCAGTTCTTCCAGCAAATCAGGGGAAAGAACTTGCCAACCCCACGGCTGTGCATCAACATACCAGCCGACCAGATTGCCATTGTCCATGAGCGCATTCTGAAAGGCAGGATACAAGTCGCCGAGTTTATCCATCAAATCGCGGTCATCGGTCAGCGGATAGTAATAGTGCTGTTTTTTGATTTGGTCAAGCCCAGAACGCGTTTGAAAAACAAAAACGTCGATATCGGGATCGCGGGATGCAAGTGCGGTGGCAATGTCGTTTATGCTGCCATTTCGGAAATTAACGTCATGCCCTGCGGCAGCATAATCTTGAAAAGCGCTATAATTGTAATCCGTGCAGAGAATGCGAACACTTGATACATTCTCTGCGGAACTTACGGAGAGCAGCAACAAAAAAAACAGAAATAAAGCAAAAACTTTTTTCAACTAAACTCCTCCTCTTTTTAGTATTTAATCCTTCAGGCATTTTCATGCCTGAAGGATTGGTAAGACTTACGGTGCCCAAGAGAAATTAATTGTAACTGAAGTCGTCTGAGCAGATTGCGTTTGTACGCGTGCGAAGAAAGAAGAATCAACAGCGTTGAAACCATCAGCATTCAAGTAATAAACAGTACGGGGACCTGTACCAGAAAAAGTATAATTCGATGTTGCGGCAGTGCCGTTGGAGTAGCGAATGCGGAAATTTAGAAGCAGAGTATCTTGCAAACCAGTGAGTGAATTGATAGTGACAGAGGGATCACCAGTTTTGGTTTTCTTTACGTAACCAGTTTGTGCAGTTCCTCCGTGGGACATGGCGGTCAACTCGGCGGTGGCGGCGATTGCCGGAGCAAGGCACGCGAGGATAAGAACAAGCATCAAGGTAAAGGCGATGAATTTTTTCATATATTGTGTACTCCTTCTTCATTCGTCGGTCGTTACAGTTCCATAGCGTGACGGGACGTGCGCCAACGGTATCACCTCCACTTTCTATCAATTGTTCCACTGATACAATACCACATGATGTTCTTATTGTCAAGATATTGACATAAAAAGTACATGCGAAAATTTCCCGAAAATATCAGTTCGGCACATGTATCGGCGTGAGCCAACATGAAAAACAAATCCCCCGACTGCCTTGCAGCAATCGGGGGGATGAATCAGCACCTTATGCGTTGAAATTCAGGTATTCTTCCTCCGGCGGGGGGACAATCTCCGCACGGGCTTCCTGCAGCATCAGCATCTTTTCGCCCTGCGCGTCCACTGCCTTGCACTGCGCGGTCAGGCGGAAATATGTCTTCGTGCTGGGCTTCTGGATGCCTTGCGTAATCCAGCCGATGGGCTGAATATCGTTCGCGCAGCACGTCATCGCCATCCGCCCGAACATGTAATAGCCCTTGGGCAGCGAGCGGTCAGCGAAAGCCTGCCCCACCAAGCGCACAGTCTTGCGGTCGTAGCGGTCGGCATGGTCAAGCGAATCCAGATAGAAGGTCGGAATGTCCTCGTCCTTGATTTCGATGACAGCGGACTTCATGTCGTAGGGGAGGTCTTCGTCCGCCACGCCGTCTTCGCTCGTGCCGTCGGTGTTCTCGAAGATGATGTTCGTCTTCGGGTTGACCGCTTTGAGCTGGCGACGCCACGGGCTCTTGTTTGCGCCGGGCTGGCAGCGGTTGACCAGAATCAGGTCAGCGACCTTCATCGGGTCGGTCAGCATCTGGCGCATGTTGGTGAAGTAGTTGTCGAAGGTGTTCGCGTCCACCGTCGTGATAATCTGCACGACTTCCCACTTGCGCGGCAGCATACAGCTGCCAAGCCGCTCAATCGTCCAGATGCTGTTGTACTCGATGATGACGCGCTCCGGCTGATACTCCTTGTCCAGCGCCTCCATCTTCTTCGTGTTCATCTCGTCCGCTTCGTCGAGGACGACAACGGTCGTGTTCTTCGCCGTTTCGTATTCCTCAACGCCCTCTTCGCAGCAGATGACCAGCGTCTTCTGCCCGCGCGAGAAGTTGTCGTCCGTCAGCATGGAGTTGATGAGCTGGGTTTTGCCGCTTTCGAGGAAGCCGGTAATCAGGTAGACTGGTGTAAATTCCTGTTCGCTCATGCCTTGAACAGCTCCCGCAGTGCTTTTTCGTCGATGTGCGCACCGATGACGCACAGGCGGCCGGTGTAATCCGGCGTACCCGGACGGAACTGGCTCTCGCCCGGCACATAGTCAAACTGGAACCAGTCGCCCGCCGCGTTCTGCAGCACGCCCTTGGCGCGCAGCACCGTGCCGTACTCTTCTTCGTCGGACAGCTTGTCCAGCATCGCCTTGACCTCGTCCTGCTCGTAACGGTTCGCAGTTTCTACGCCGACAGACACGAACACTTCGTCCGCGTCATGCCCGTGGTGATGATGGTGATGATGTCCGCAGGAGCAGGTTTCGCCGTCTTCGTGGTCGTGATGATGATGTTCGTGCTCATCCTCGTCATGGTCGTCGTGATCATGATGGTGATGATGCTCATGGTCGTCATGGTCGTCGTCATGATGATGATGGCAGCAGCATTCCTCGCCGTCCTCGTGATGGTGATGATGCTCGTGTTCATCCTCGTCGTCATCATCGTCGTCATCGAGGTGGATTTCCATCGGCTTGCCGGATTCAATGACTTCCAGCAGCGTATCAGCGGACAGGTCATCCCACGGCGTCGTCACGATGCGGACGCCAGGATGCTGCTCTTCCACCAGCGCGCGGCTCTTCTCGATGCGCTCTGCGGACAGCAGCTGCGTGCGGCTGAAAATCACCGTCGCGCTCGTCTTAATCTGGTCGAGGAAGAACTCGCCGAAGTTCTTCATATACATGCGGCACTTGCCCGCGTCCACAACGGTCGCGCAGCCGGTCACAACGAGGTCGCTGTGGCGTTCCTTCGCGCGCTCGACGGCGGCGAGGATTTCGCTCAGCTTGCCCACGCCGGACGGCTCAATCAGCAGGCGGTCAGGATGATACTTCGCAATCAGGTCATCAACCGCCTTCTGGAAGTCGCCCACCAGCGTGCAGCAGATGCAGCCGGAATTGAGTTCATCGACGATGATGCCCGAATCCTTCATAAAGCTGCCGTCCACGCCGACTTCGCCATATTCATTTTCCAGCAGGATGATTTTTTCCTTCGCAACGCTGCCCGTCAGCAGCTTTTTGATGAGCGTCGTTTTGCCCGCGCCCAGAAAACCCGAAATAATGTTGACCTTAACCATAGCTGTTTTTCTCCTATTCCTCAGGGTCTGGCGGCTCATTCCCGCCACGCTGTTAGAAATACTATTCCGGGATTCATCTGCGCCATCTGCTTGCGCTTTTCCCTTCTGGCGTTCGCTCATTCCACTTGGCGTAGCGATGCTACGCTGCATTTCATTCGCGTTAGCCAGAATGAAAAATTCGCGGCGCATCTTGGCTCATCTTCATCCCGAAATAGTATTATACCACATTCGTCAAGGTCTAACAAGGGGAAAATTCGCAAAAAACGCCAAAAGCAGCGCTGCCCCAAACGCGCCTGCAGGCGCAAGTTCCTTCTGTAACAATAAAAATCAAGAAACATGGGAGTGCGCTGCGAAGGGGTCAAGGGGGCGACCGCAAAGCCCCCTTGTCGCGCCCGCAGGCGCGATTCCCTTTGCAACAAATGGAACCAAGCAACAAAAGAAAAAAGGATGCCGCTCATCCACTGACAAGCAGCACCCAAGGTTGCTTATACCTTCCTCACCGGATGCCGAATCACGGTTTTCCTTTTCTCCGCCGCTGTTTTCCGCGGGTCGGAAAGATAAATCTCGTGATGCAGCCGCTCCGCCGTGAAGTCATTTTCATACCCGTTTTCGCGCAGAAACGCATCCATCTGCGCCACCGACGCGGGTTCGTCATCGTATGCGCCGATGTGCATCATCTGCACACAAAGTCCTTCGCGAATCGTGCGCAGTTCAGCGCGGGAGCAGTCCAGCTTCTTCTTTTCTGACGCCGTTTCCACCGCCCAGCGGAAATCCTCCGCCGTCACGAAATCCGGTACGCGAATCACGGACAGCCAGCGGAAATCCGCCTTGCGCCCGTAATCCACACCCGAAACGCCGTCCTGCTGCCAGAAGCCTTCCAGCGGCGGCACGACGTAATCGAAAAAGCCGTCCATCAGGTGTCCAGCACGCGGACTCATCTTCAACGTATAGCTGACCGCGTACAGCACGCCGAGCGCCTGCTGATACGCGCCGCCCTCCTCGTTCGGGTCGCCCGTACCGGACACGCACACGAACTGCATTTCCGGCACGTCGATGATTTCTGGCACTTTCGGCGGCTGGTAGAACGCACGGCACTCCTTCTTGTAGTCAAACGGCATTACGCTTGCTCCTTCTTCGCCAGCTCGTTCGTGTCAATCGTCCCGCGATAGACCACAAACTTCTGGAACAAAAACTCGGTCACGAAGTTGACGAGCATGTTGATGACTTCAATCAGCCAGTCGTGTACGCCGAGCGCGACCAGTTCCGTGCTCCACCATCTGGAAAGCGTGATGAACACGACGTAGTACAGCGCGACCAGCAGCATCGCGCGCTTGACGTTGCCGTCCGAACGGAAGGTGTAGCGGCGGTTGAACGTGAAGTTCCACAGGACGGACAGAATCAGCGAGGGAAGGTAACAGGCGTTGTAATCGGGAATCTTGAACACATCATGCAGCAGGGCGAAACTGATGAGCTGAATGAGCCCGGCGGATGCGCTGAACAGCGTGAATTTGATCGCCTGCCAGACGTTTTTGTTCTTCATGCGGAATCCTCCTTGGTTGGAATGAATGATGAATGGGATGATTCGCTGCCGTGAAAAATTTCTTCCTAAATTATAATAGGCTTATACTATTTTCAAATGAGAATGCGCCAAGATGCGCTGCAAATTTTTCGTTCTGGCTAACGGGAGTGAAATGCAGCGTAGCAGCGCTACGCTAAATGGAACGACCGGACGCCAGAGCGGAAAAGGCGCAAGCAGATGGCGCAGACGAATGCAGGAAATAGTATTACACCAGACGGAGCGACGGCGTGGCGTTGAGCGTCAGGGGCGCAAGCTCGCCCTTTTTCATCCGATAGTATGCCGCAGAGCCAATCATCGCCGCGTTGTCGGTGCACAGGTCGAGGCGCGGCATGTACAGCGGCAGATGCGCTTTGTCGGCGGCCTCCTGCATCATCCGGCGCAGCAGACGATTCGCGGAAACGCCGCCTGCCATTGCAAGCGCGGGGGCGTGAGTATCCTTCGCCGCCAGCATCGCCTTTTCCACCAGCGCCGAAACGACGGCGTAGC
>ULUB01041719.1_pt1 | contig 21075 bp, 15 predicted proteins | sample 1958111 | NCBI WGS metagenome assembly ULUB01 (sample SAMEA4835749, study PRJEB28245) | human gut metagenome | biome: gut microbiome; material: fecal sample | place: Denmark | collected 2008
CGCCGCTGCAAGGCCATTGCCACGGCGCGCGGCCTTACAGAGCGTGGCAAGCCATCGGGGCCGCCGGCATTCCCGCATCATGCCGCCTCCCGGTGGTGCCCCTCTGTAGGCTGTCATTCAGCGGGGCGTCGGTAGGTAGTTGCAACCATCGGCATGCCGTGCCAAAAGCGCGGCCGCCAACTCTCGCCCGCAGCCTCTTGGAACACATTGCAGGGCGTTGCCGTGGCCAGAAAGCGAGCCTGTTGCCTTGGCTGTTTCATGCCAACAGCCTCAGCAACTCGTCGTGCACATTTCCGTTTGTGCCGGCCACTTGGCTTCCTTGGGCCGGGTCGAGGCTTTTGCCACGCCAATCAGACACGGTGCCTCCGGCTTCCTGGACAATCAGCATCCCCGCCGCATAATCCCAAGGATTCAGGTATGCCTCGAAATATCCGCCTTGCCTGCCACATGCGGTGTATGCCAGTTCCAGGGCGGCAGAGCCAATCCTTCTTATGTCCTGCGAGTTTTCATATACCCTTAGAAACCTCGCGAAGTTGTCTTTTGCCTGTTCACGTTTTGCTGTGCCTACGCCAATGATGGTTTCCGAGAGCTTTTGTGCGGATGAAACATGAATGGGCTTGCCGTTCAAGAAGCTCCCTTCGCCTTTAACTGCCGAGAATAGTTCTTCGTGAAACGGGTCGTATATAATGCCTGCCACAATCTCGTTTCGTTGGCAGAGAGCCAGCGAGACCACGCTGTGCTGATAGTCGTGCATCAGGTTTGTGGTGCCATCGACAGGGTCGAGAATCCAGTAGCTGTCGGTGTTCATCTGCTGCAAGCCCGTTTCCTCGCCAAGGAACTGAATGTCCGGGGCAAGTTTGTATAGCGCGTCTTTCAGAAATTCCTGTACTGTAATGTCCACTTGAGTGACGTAATCGGCAACGCCTTTCTCTCTTACATGGGCAACCATTTCCCTGTTTGTTATTATCCCCTTCGTCTCTTTGACCAAGGTGGCTATGTGTTGTATATCCATGTTTGCTTGAATATTGTGGTTTTATCGTTTCAGCAGCGTATATGTCATCAAACAAAAGTGCTATGCTGCAAATATAGTTATTTTTTCCCTACCTTGTCACTTTATTGTGATTAATTCTGCTTAATACGGTTCTCTTAAAGTTAAATTGTCCGTTTTGCTGCCCCGGGTGCTTCAACCCGGCAAGCAATATTGGCGCCATGCCCTTGGCAAGGGGGCTTGGCCGGGTTTCGATGGAATTAATGTCTGCAAACAGCCATGCGCTCGGCGCCTGCCATCGGGCCCGCGCCTGCGCCAGCGTTGCTCTTGTTAAAGGCAACCATACGGGTTGCCACTGTCAACAGGCTGATTGCCAGTGGTTTGCAAAATAGGCCGTTTTGCATTGCGATATCTGCCGTTTTGCAAGTTGAAAAGGGCCGTATTGCAATGTCAAACGGCCCGTTTCAAGTCCGACATGCCATGCTGCTGCCATGGCGTCCGGCTCAGACGCCATACACATTATATATATGTACATGGCCCGAGCGGCGGCCTTTGGCACCGTGAGCTTTGCTTGCGGGCAAATGGCGCTTGCCGGTTGCTGTCGCATTTGGCCAAATGCAGTGGCGTAGTAACTGCCGTTGGGCGCATTGTTCATTTTTTCGTTGTTCTTAGGGTTTTGTGTCCTTAAAAAGTTGTATCTTTGCAATGCGATAACAGCTTGGCTCATCCCGATGGCTGTGGCGTGGCTGTTTCAGAGTGTGGTTGTGCGCAACTGCATTCAGTTATGTTAGGGGTCTATTAATTGTTCCGCTTTGCCCCCGCTTTCAGGCAGGGTTGGCAGACAAGCTCCGTAAGTGTAACCATGGCAGGGGATTAATAGTCTCTGCCCGTAAAGACAGACATGAAGAAGTACGTTCTTGACCTTACGGTTAGCGCCGTAGAAAGGATTAATGAGAAGTATGTGCTCATACGGCTTGCCGACGACAAGCCGTTGCCGGACATGTTGCCCGGCCAGTTTGTCGAAGTCCGCGTTGACAATTCGCCAACGACGTTTCTTCGGCGTCCTATCTCCATCAGTTTCGTCGACCGCAGCCGCAACGAGCTATGGCTGCTTGTGGCTGCCATAGGCGACGGCACGCGCGCCATGGCCTCGTTGGCGGTGGGCAGCCGCCTCAATTGCCTGCTGCCGTTGGGCAACGGGTTTACCATGCCTTCGTCGGCGTCAGAGCGGGTGTTGCTTGTCGGCGGCGGTGTCGGTGTCGCCCCTTTGCTCTATATGGGTGCCGAGATGCGCCGTTGCGGTTGCGAGCCCACCTTCTTGTTGGGTGCCCGTCGGTCGGCCGACCTCTTGCTGCTCGACCATTTCCGGCGTTACGGCCGCGTGTTTGTCACCACCGAGGATGGCTCGGCGGGCGAGCGGGGCTTTGTAACCAACCATTCTGTTTTGCAGTCAGGGCATTTCGACCGCATACAGACCTGCGGGCCGAAACCCATGATGGTGGCCGTGGCCCGCTATGCCGCGGCGGCGGGCATTGACTGCGAAGCCTCGCTTGAAAACATGATGGCGTGTGGCGTCGGCGCTTGTCTTTGTTGCGTAGAGAAGACCACCGAGGGCAATTTGTGTGTGTGCAAGGAAGGTCCGGTGTTTAATATCAATAAACTGTTATGGCTGAACTGAAAGTCAAGATAAACAACTTAGAGTTGAAAAACCCCGTGATGACCGCTTCGGGCACGTTCGGATACGGCATCGAGTTTGCCGACTTCATTCCGCTCGACGGCCTCGGGGGCATCATTGTAAAGGGAACCACGCTAAGGCCCCGCGAGGGAAACGACTATCCGCGCATGGCCGAGACGGCTTCGGGAATGCTCAATTGCGTGGGCCTGCAGAACAAAGGCGTCGATTATTTCTGTGAGCATATATATCCGCAAATAAAGGATATAGACACCAATATGATTGTCAACGTCAGCGGCTCGTCGCCCGACGACTATGCCGAGTGCGCCTCGCGCATCGACGCCCTCGACCGCATCCCGGCCATAGAGCTCAACATCTCGTGCCCCAATGTGCATGATGGCGGAATGGCTTTCGGCGTTACGTGCGCCGGTGCAGCCAGTGTGGTGCGTGCAGTGCGCCGCCGTTATTCGAAGACGCTCATCGTCAAGCTGTCGCCCAACGTCACCGACGTGGCCGACATTGCCCGTGCCTGTGAGGCCGAGGGAGCCGACAGTGTGTCGCTTATCAACACGCTCATGGGCATGTCCATCGACATTGAGCGGCGATGCTCGCGCCTTAGCATAGGCACCGGCGGCCTCAGCGGCCCGGCGGTCAAGCCAGTTGCCGTGCGCATGGTGTGGCAGGTGGCCCGTGCGGTGGGCATCCCAGTCATCGGCCTCGGGGGCATAATGACAACTGCCGACGCCATAGAGTTCATCATGGCCGGGGCAACGGCGGTGCAGATTGGCACGGCCAATTTCATCGATCCTACGGTGACAATCAAGGTGCGCGACGGCATCGACAGCTGGCTTGATGCCCACGGGTGCAGGTCGGTGGCAGAAATCATCGGTGCCGCCTGCCACTGAAGCCCACCGCTGTTAGCTTTCAGATGTGTGCCCGCCCCGTCGCCTGCCCGCCGTTTGTTGCCGGCAGGCGATGGGGCGGGGTGTTTATCCCGGCTGTTTGACCACGCCCTTGTTGCCTGATGATGTTGGGCAAACGGCATTGAAGCTTTTTCCGCCTTCACTCTTGGGCAGCATGATGTTGACTTGATGGGTGTTTGGCCTATCAGCATCCGGCTGTAAGACGATGCCAACCTGTTGGGCTGTACGACTTTACATACTGGTGTCGAGGCCGTATTGTTGCCTTGTGCGCCGCTATGTCACCATTGTTTCCAGCGTTTGCTTGCCATGCCACTCGTGAAGCGCCATGCCGTGAGGTCGGGTTTGTGGCCGCATGGCTTTTCAATGCCGTTTTTTCGGCCCGGCCGGGTGCCGTTTGCATGCTTTGTTTTATGCTTTTTTTCATTGAATTTTGATGCCGGTGTTTCACGGCCCGTGGTTTTTCATTACCTTTGTCACAATTATCAATTAGCTTAAAACTATATTATTCATGAACACAAAGACAACTAACCTGTTACTGGGCTTGTTGCTTACTGGCAGCAGCCTTAGTGTCAGTGCTCAGCAGTTGGCCTTTCCTGGTGCCCAGGGCTGGGGGCGTTTTGCCACCGGAGGGCGCGCGGGCGAGGTTTACCATGTTACAAACCTCAACGACAGTGGCACGGGTTCGCTGCGCGATGCCATCAGCAAGCCAAACCGAATCATCGTTTTCGACGTGTCGGGAGTTATCAACATTGACAGCCGTCTGGTTTTCAAAAACAATCTCTACGTGGCCGGACAGACTGCCCCGGGCGAGGGAATAACCGTTTATGGCAACGGAGTGTCGTTTTCGGGGGCCAGCAATATCATCGTGCGATACGTGAGATTCCGCATGGGCAGCGGCGGCGACTCCGGGAAAGACTGCGCCGGCATAGCCAACGGAACAAACATGATATTCGACCATTGTTCGTTTTCGTGGGGATTGGACGAGACGTTCTCCATCAATCCCGACGGCAAAGGAACCGACCCGAAGGACATAACCATATCGAATTGCATCATGGGCCAGGGTCTGCTGCAGCACTCGGCAGGCGGACTTATGCAGGCCGACAACATTACACTCTACCGTAATCTGTATTGCGACAACTCAACCCGGAACAACAAAGTGAAGGGAATACAGCAGTATGTCAACAATATTGTATACAACTGGTCTAACGGTTGCTACCTCATGGGAGGCGACTCGCAGGGCCAGTCGTATGTCAACGTCACCAACAACCTGTTCATCAACGGCCCGTCGGGTGGGGGCAACGCCATCACCAGCGGCAACTCAGACTTCCATATCTATGCCACCGACAACTGGCAGGACCGCAACCGCAACGGCGTTTACGACCCGTATGAGATTCCGCGCGACGAGTATACAGGCGGACCGACGTTTGAGGAAGAGCCGTTTGCTTACCCCGAGCTCGACACTTGGACTGCCAACGAGCTTGTAGACAAGCTGCTGCCCGATGTCGGTGCAACGCTTCCGTACCGCGACATGGTAGACTTCTATATGGTTCATCAGGTCAAGTCGTTCGGAACGGAGGGCGCTTTGATTTCTACCGAAGAGCAGTTGCCGTTCGGGGTTCCGTCGTCTTGGACTCTCAAGGAGTTTGACAAGCCGGTTGATACCGACGGCGATGGCATGCCCGACGACTGGGAGCAGGCCAACGGCACAGACCCGTCGAAGGACGACGCCATGGAGATTGCGGCCAACGGATACGCCAACATCGAGAACTACGTGAACAGTCTGACCAAGGAAAACCGTCCGTTATTCCTACGTACGCCTGTGATGGTGTCCGCGGCAGAGTCGTCTTCAACGGGCATCACCATCGGTTGGTCAGACTATACCGAAGGCGAAGATGGCTTCATCGTTGAGCAGAAGGATGGCGAATCGTGGAAGGAGATAGCCCGTGTGGCAGCCGAAACAGAGACGTTTGCTGTCGATGGGCTCACCGCCGGAACGTCTTATCAGTTCCGCTTGTGCGCCTTCAAGGGCGACCAGCGTTCCGATTACGCCGAGCTTGAGGCAAAGACAAAGCCAGAGCCTGTCGAGATGGTCGACTGCGAGACCTTTGTCGGCGACGAGAACAACTGGCTCATAGCCCCCGCCGAAGACTCTGTGGTCACACTTGAAGGCTCTGTCGAGAAGGAGGCCGTGGTAGTGCGCACCGATGCCGATGTGACTATCACAGGCGAAGGCTCGCTCGACGGCACGGCATCGCTCAACAAGACGTGGGCCGGCAAGCTCACCGTCGAGACGCTCAACGGCTACACCGGCCAGACAGTGCTGCACAACGGGGTGTTCTCTTTCAACACCCTGAAGGACGGAGGAGAGAAGAGTGCCATCGGAGCATCGTACGAATTCGCCCAGAACTGGATATGGGACGGCGGCGTGTGGAACTATACCGGGCCGTCGACCAGCACCAACCGCAGCGCCATGATATACAAAGACACTGAGTTCAACATTGAGAATGAATCTACGGTGGGCATGTCCGGCAGCATTGAAGGCGACGCAAACCTCACCATCAGCGGCAATGGCACGGTTGAACCGGCATCGCCCGACTTCTTCAAATACAACGGAAACACTGTGCTCAAAGACGGCGGCACGCTCAATCTCACCTATGTCAAGCAATTGGCAGACAAGGCCGTGTATCTCGACGAGGCCGATGCCATGCAGTCGCTTGTGATGGCCGGCGGCAACTTCAAGGTTGAAAACGGAAACGGGCTCAACCTTACTTACTGGTTCCCGATAGAGGTCAAGGAGGGCACATACTCCACTTTCGCCATCAACAAGAACGCAACGCTCAAGAACGACGTTACCGGTACCGGCACGCTTGAATACAGAATACCTTACGTGCGTGAGTATCTTGAGGGCGACTGGACAAAGTTCTACGGCACGCTTGTGGCCAACGGAGTGGGCACCGAGAAAGACGGCAGCCAGCTGATGTTCCAGAAAGGGTTCAAGGGAATGCCCAACACGAGGGTCTACCTCAAGGGCAATGCGCGCGTGGTTTGCTGGAATACCAACGACGAACAGTATATTGGCGGACTCAGCGGCGACAAGGGCACATATCTGAGCGCATCGTCGAAGAACACCACCAACGCCAAGATGATATGGCATGTGGGCGGTGCCAACTCCGACGAGACCTTCAATGGTGTGATTGACAACAAGACCTCGGCCAACAAAGACGCCAACACGTCTATCGTCAAGGAAGGTTCTGGCATCTGGCGCCTCAACGGCAACAATGTGTACAAGGGCACGACGACGGTCAACGGAGGTTCGCTCGTGGTCAACGGCAAGAACTCCGGCACTGGCAATTACACCGTCAACGCCGATGCCACGCTTGCCGGCGAAGGCACGGTGGGCGGTGCTGTCACCCTGAAAGAGGGGGCTATAATAGAGGGCGGCGACACTGTTGTCGACCGCAACATTGGTCTTACGCTCGACAAGGCGCTCACGCTCGAGGGCGGGGCCATCGTCAATGTGAAGGCAAATCGGACCGAGAGCAATACCATTTATACCGGAGGGGCGGTCAACCTGGGCGAGGGCGCCATACTTCAGATAAACGGTGGCGTCATCGATGAGGCTCCGTATGACAAGACTGAGTATCATGTGTTCACATCGAGCAACCTCAGCGTGAACGGTACGTTTGCCGAGATACAGCCGGCAACGCCCGGCGAAGGGCAGACATGGGACACGTCGTCTCTCTATACCGAAGGCATACTGCGTGTTGTTGGCGGTGAGGCCAACCCCAATCCGGGCGAGGGCGGCGAGGAGAACCCCGACGTACAGGAGTACCGCAAGTGGGATTTCACAGCATGGAGCGACGCCACGCAGACAAGCCTTGAGGCCGAAGCAAGCCAGTATACCTCGGAGCCTTGGCCGGAGAAGGGCACCGAAACAGGATGGCGCCGCTATGAGAAAGACGGTGGGCCGACCGAGACCGACGGACTGAAAGCCCCGAACACCATCTATTGGTATGGCAGCAAGATTAGCGAACCAGCGGCACTCAAGGCCAACGGCGTTGTAATACCAGAGACCGAAGGGCTGCTTTTCAACAATGTGACCAGCCTCAACAACACCGTGGCCATAGCCATCGACTATCCCAATACGAGCATCGGCACGTACTCGGGAGGCTCATACCTGTGGCTCAACGGCAGTGACATACAGTTTACAATACCCGGTGTTCAGCCCGGACAGAAGATTCTGATGGAAGTAGAGTCGCACAAGAGCAGCGAGGGCCGTGGCGTAAAGCTCTCTGTAGACGGAGAGGAGATAGGCAGCTGTGAGCCCAAGGGCAAGACTTCGTTTGAGTGGACTGTGCCCCTCAACCTTGGCACTGAGCTTGTCGATGTGCTCGTGTCTACATCGGCTGGGTGCCACATCTACCTCATCGAGGTGGGCAACTCCGACCTCATCAGCACCGGCATTGCCAGTTTCGAGGCCGATGGCGGCGTGCTCAAGAGCAACGTTTACACCACCGGCGGTGTGCTCGTGCGCAAGGCGGGCGACACATTGAAGGGCTTGGCAAAAGGCGTTTATATCATTGGCGACAAGAAGTTTGTAGTCGACTGACGGCCTTGCCTCATTGACTGATGTACGGCGGCATCCGGCTTTAATCCGGGTGCCGCCGTTTTGTTTTGCCCGTTCGGTGGCGTGGAAAAACAGCCTTGGCATTTCCCTGCCAGCCCTCCCAAGCCACGTTGCCGTATGTTTTTTGCTATACATGAAGCCGCCTCACCCCATACACAAAAGGTTCCTGTAGGGGTGAGGCGGCAGTTGGTTGCGTCTTTCAGCTTGTAATAGCCGGACGAACCGCCGGGCAATGCTTTGCCAAAGGCAGCCTATGGCGCTGCCCACGGCGTGGTGGCGGTGGCTGCATTGCGGTTTTCGGCGCGGCCGTATTACAGTCCGAGCGGGTTGATGTTTCTGTAGGCTTGCCTTGTTCTTTGCTCAATGCCTTCGGCAGAATACTCACCGTTGACGGCTTCCATGTCCTTTGGTTCCAGTTCCATGGCGTGTTGTGCGTCTTCCTTGGCGCCAGCCATGTCGCCCTTCTCATATTTTAGCGCTCCCCGCTCCTTGAAGGCGTCGATGCAGAACGGGTTGGCGTCTATCACCCTTCCGTAGGCCTCGATGGCTGCGTCGGCGTTGCCCTTGGCCCGTTCTATTCTCGCTTTGAGCATCAGCACGTCTTCATTTGTGGCGTAATCGGCCAAGAGATGCGTGCAGTCGCCGTCGGCACCGCTTGCATCGCCCATTTTCAGCAGTGTCTGTCCGCGCAGAAGGTAGGCCTCGGCCATGTCGTCTTTCAGCGTGATGGCTTTGGTAAGCATGGCTATTGCGTTTATCATGTCTTCCTGCCCGATGCAGGCTTGCGCGTAAAGATAGTGGGCCCGGGCGTTCTGGTTGTCAATGAGCAGGGCCCGTTCGCAGGCTTGCGCCATGGCCGTATAGTTTTCCATCATGTGCGCCACCTGCGCCATCTGTATGAATATGGCTGTGTTTTCTGGTTCGGCAGCGGCCAGAGTATCCAGCTGCTCGTAGGCTTCGGCCAACTGGCCGGTGCGTATGAGCGATTGCGCCAGGTAGTCGCGCACCTCAAGGTCTTCGCGTATCTTGAGCGCTTCTTTGTAGCATTTCACTGCATAGTCGTGCTGTCCCATCTTGGCTGCCTTCACTCCGTCGTATTTGAACATGTCAAACTTGCGGGTCTCGTCGGCCTGTTGTTTCTGTTCGGGTGTCTCTTCGCTGCCACCGAATAAAGCTTTGAAAAAGTTCATGTCGTAAATAGTACCGTTGTTTTTTTATGGCAAAAATACGTATTTATTTTGAAAAGGCAATGCCATCAACTCTATTTTCGCGGCTTTTTGTTACTTTTGCAGTCAACAACGGCGCATGGCCCGGCGTTGCGGTGTGCCGTTAGCGTTTTTTTGTTTATGTCAGATACTACATTATATATAAAGAACATGGTGTGCGACAGGTGCCGCATGGCGGTAGCCAACCTGCTATCGGGCATGGGCGTCAGGCCCCTGTCGGTTGAGCTGGGGGTGGTGACAGTGGCCGGCAGCTTGCCCCCCGGGCTCCGCGCTGAGCTGTCGGAGGCGCTCGGCAGGCTTGGTTTTGAACTGCTTGGCGACCCTCGGGAGCAGACTGTCGACCGCATACGCACGGCCATCATCCATCTGGTGCATTATCGCGGCGGGCTGCCCGACGTGAACCTCTCGGCTTACCTGTCCACTCGCCTGGGCTCCGACTACAGCGCTTTGAGCAAGCTTTTCTCCGAGGTGACGGGCGTTACCATCGAGCGCTACTTCATATTGCAGCGTGTGGAGCGGGTTAAGGAACTGCTGTTTTATGGCGAAAAGTCGCTGGCCGAGATTGCATTGGAGCTCAATTATTCGAGTGCCGCTTACTTGAGCACGCAGTTCAAGGCCGTCACGGGCATGACGCCGTCGCAGTTCAAGGCCAGCAAGGGAAGCGGTTTGCTGGCTATCGATGATGTGGGGCGTGGGCAGCAAGGCTGAGGCCGGGGCATGATGTCACACCGCAATGTGTAAGTTTTTTTGCCGTTAGTGCCCCGCCGGCGCAACAGCCTGTGCCCCAGTGGGTTGGCGGCAACATCGCAACGCTTTCCAAAACAGCCCGTCTGGATGGCCCGTATGGCCCGTTCGGTTGCGCCGTTCGGCCTGTTTTGAGTTGCAAAACGGCCCTTGTTGCAACGCAGCAAGGCAAATGTCAAATTTGTTTTGCATTCCCGCCTGTCTGTGGGGCGGCCTCCTTGCCCGCCAAAGGGGGCATTCCATAAACTTGTAATTCTTTTCCATCATTCCGTAACAAGGCAACGGTTTATTTTCATTAATTTCGCAACCAGAAAGCTGCCGCGCGCCCATTGCCTTTGCTAAAAGCCGTGGGGCGATGGCGCTGGCAACTGTAATTGACAATATAACGAAAGGACTGAAATGGAAAAAAAGACAATTGCCGTTCTCGGCATGATGTGTGCCGGGTGTTCGGCCAACGTAGAGCGCAAGCTGCGTTCGCTCGACGGGGTGGCCTCGGCCGCCGTAAACCTGCCTTCGAGAACCGCCCTCGTTGAGTACGACCCGCAGCGCATCACGCTCGAACGTATGAAAGAAGAGCTTGGGGCCATTGGATATGATATGGTGATTGAGGAAGACCGCAACGTAGAGGCCATCGAACGCCGTGGCTATGTGTTGCTGCGCCGCCGCGTGATTGCCTCGTGGCTGTTTGCCGTGGCCACCATGTGCCTGTCTATGAGGTGGGTGAGCGTTGGCGGAACCGACGCCGCCAACCAGCTGATGATGGTCATCTCGCTGCTCAACCTTGTATATTGCGGGCGCCAGTTCTACGCCACCGCATGGCGCCAGGCGCTGCACGCATCGGCCGGCATGGACACCCTTGTGGCCATGAGCACCTGCGTTTCGTTTCTGCTCAGCGTGTTCAACACTTTCTGGGGCGACGCTTTCTGGGGCTCGCGCGGCATAGAGTGGCATACGTATTATGACGCCTCGGTGATGATTGTCACCTTTGTGCTCTCGGGAAGGCTCATGGAAGAGCGTGCCAAGAAGGGCACGGCCTCGGCCATAAGGGCGCTGATGGGGCTTGCGCCGAAGACGGCCCACCTGGTAGACGGCGGCATTGTGGCCGACGCCCCCATTTCCGCGTTGCAGCCGGGCGACACCGTCGAGGTGCGCGCAGGCGAGAAAGTGCCTGTCGACGGCACCGTGGTCGGTGGCGAGGCACGCATCGACGAGAGCATGATAAGCGGCGAGCCGGAGCCCGTGGCCAAGGCTAAGGGAGCGCGGGTGCTGGCCGGAACGGTGGTGCGCGAGGGCTTGTTCCGATTCAAGGCCGAGGCCGTGGGGTCAAAGACGGTGCTTGCCAACATCATAAAGATGGTGCAGGAGGCCCAAGGTTCCAAGGCTCCGGTGCAGCGGGTTGTCGACCGCATTGCGCTCATATTTGTGCCGACGGTGCTGGCCATAGCCGTGGTTACGCTTGTGGTGTGGCTCGCCGTGGGTGGCATGGCCATGATGCCGCGTGCCATTCTCTCGGCCGTCTCGGTGCTGGTGATAGCCTGCCCGTGCGCCATGGGGCTTGCCACGCCAACCGCCCTGATGGTGGGCATAGGCAAGGCTGCCCGACTTGGCATACTGATAAAAGACGCCACGGCCCTGGAAAACCTGCGCAAGGTAGACGCGATGGTGGTCGACAAGACCGGCACACTGACCATCATATCTGATGGCGGATGTCAGCCAGATACCCGCGATGGCGGCGGTGGCGGCGAGGATGGTGGCCGAGTGTCGGCCGGCGCACACAGCTACGACCCGCAGCTGGAAAGCCGCGAGACGCTGAAACCTCACGCCCGCGAGGCCATCGAGGAACTTAAGGCAGAGGGAATAAGCATATACATGATGAGCGGCGACACCGAAGAGGCAGCCGCCTACTGGGCGGCAAAGGCCGGAATAGGGCACTATCGCAGCAAGGTGATGCCGCAAGACAAGGAAGACTTGGTAAGGAAATTGCAGTCGGAGGGCCGCAAGGTGGCCATGGTGGGCGACGGCATCAATGACAGCCAGGCCCTTGCTGCCGCCGATGTGAGCATTGCCATGGGCAAGGGAACGGACATTGCGATGGACGTTGCGCAGGTGACGCTCATGGGAACCGACCTGCGCCGCATACCCGAGGCCATAAGGCTGTCACGCAAGACGGTTGGCATGATTCGCCAAAACCTCTTTTGGGCGTTCATATATAATGTGGTTTGCATACCGCTGGCTGCCGGGGCGCTTTATGGCGTGGTCGATTTCCAGATCACACCGATGTGGGCCAGCGCGCTGATGGCCATGAGCAGCGTCAGCGTTGTGCTCAATAGCCTGCGCCTGAAGTACGTGGCGTAGGCATGAATCTGTGGGCGTCGGGCACCCGCTGGTGCCAAACGCTGACCCCGATGCTGAACGACCGGTTGACGTTGTAACGCACTTCAGCCCCTATCTTGTCGCCGAAGTCGCCCATGTAATACAGTGGCATGGGCATCTTCGGCGTCATTATCGACTTCTGTCCGAAGAGATACGCTTCCCAATGTTCGTTGAAGCGGTAGCCCAGCACGGCCGTAAGGCCTGCGTCGTTGAACTGGGCCGGGCCCCAGTTGAAGTGTGAGTAGTAGCCGCCGAAGGCCAGCGATAGCCTTGGGGCCAGTACGGTGGCGTACATCATTGCCACGCTTTGGGCGAAACCCGAGCCCGCGTTGTCGCCCAGGCCCACCGTGGCCGACAGCGACAATGAGGCGTTAAGCCCGTTGTGCAGGCTCCAGTCGTTCCACCCTCCGAACGGTCCCCACAGCGTGTAGCGCGATATTGTGCCGCGCTCTGTCAGCTGTGGCAGTGCCAGGCTGTCCGTCGTGCTCATCGCCACGGCCTCGGGCTGGGCCTCCAAGCGATGCTCTGGTTGCGCGGGCAGCGGCTTTTCTATTGTCTCCTGCGCGCTTGCAGTCAGCGCGCAGGAGATAAGTGCAAGTGCAAAGAGTTTCTTTTTGCCCATAGTTTATGTTTATTTGTCTTCGGCAAAGAGCGGGTCTTCGGGCATTACCATTATGGGTTCTTGCTCGCTCAGCTTCAATATCTTTGCCGGAACGTACTTCTTGTTGACCACCAGGCGGAACATATATTCGCGGAACCATGTGTCCGACATTATCAGATATCCCTTTTGCTGGCTCCACTCAGCGCCCCAGCTGTTTTCCACCTTCCATTTCTTTGCCTTGCCGTTGCTGTCCAGGTCGACTGCGGTAAGGGTCATGGCGTGGGTCGATCCGCTGTCGTACGTGCTTATGCGGGCCGCCTTGTCCATGCCGAAAGTGGTGCCCATGAGCGATGCGTAGTCATAGTTGGCAGGGTCGGCATAGCCGCGTTTGCGGTCGAGGAACTTGCCCACGTCGTATGAACTGTACAGTTTGCGCCCGTCTTTGAGCGACGCTATGGCCATCTGCTCTATGTCGTCCATGGGCAGGTTGATGTATTTCCAGTTGTGGCCGTCGTATGTGTGGCGGTCATACTCAACCTCGTAGGTCTTGTAGTAGGGCCTGCGCGGGTCGTTCATCGCCATGATGAACGTGCCGTTGATGGGCCCGCCGACCACCTCTTTGTAGAATTCGAGTGGCGTGTATGTCTTTGCCTGTCCCACCGTGCGGCCTTCCTTGTTCTTGAAGGCATAGCTGAAGCTGGCTGGGGGCTCGCCTATTGTAAGCGAGAGTATATGGTATATGGTGCCGAGCATGCCCTTCTTGGCTGTCTCTATGTCTTTGGACGACTTCCCTTCGGCCACCATCTTGCGCAGTTCCAGGCCGTATTCGCGCAGCTTTGAGGCCACTATAGACGCCATGCGGCTGGTGTTGTCGCTTGAAAAGGTCTCGGGCATCACTTCTTTCGGCACGAGCCCGTACTTGTCGGCAAGGTCTGCCACTCCGCAGAAGGTGCCTCCGTCGCTTATCGGGTTCTTGAAGAAGAACTGAACGCGCGTGTCGTCCATCGGCTTGTCGGCGTTGTCGACCACTCCTTGCAGGAAGAGGTTGGCTTTCTCCAGCTGGTCGTAGAAGAAGAGATAGGCCTGCGAGAACTCCACCCTTAGCGAGTCGGTGCGCTGGGCGAAGGCCGACCTGAGCACGTTCATGCCGCTGAACATCCAGCACCGGCCCGACTGTTGCTGGTCGGTGATGCTCTGTGCGGGCGTCTCAACGCTGAAGTAAGTGTCTATTGCGCCTGCATTGGCATGGTTGCGGGCCAGTGTCTCGATAGAGTTGGCGGCAATGGCGTTGGCCAATGCGCGGTCGCTTGTGGTCATTTTCTGGCTGCTGCGTATCTCGTCGAGCATTGACTTGGATATGCCTCCCGCCTTGTTCTGGGCGTTTGCCGGGGCAGCCAGAGCTATTGCCACGGCGAAGAATAGTTGCTTTTTGTTCATTGTCGTATAATAAATAATGTGGTTCGTTGGCATTGGCGGCGCTGTCATGGGTTTTCGGCGAAGTACCGCTACAGTGGCGCGGCCATGAGCGCTTGCTTTATTTCCCCCTGTTCGAGCATGCGGCGCATCTCTTCGCGGCTAACCAAACACACTTCTATGTCTTCCGTCGGGTCAAGGTGCTGGCTTCCGATGCGCTCCACTCCGGTGGCCACGAAGCAGTGGGTGACGTTTGTCACGGTGCTGGCATTGGGCGAGACGACCATTGTTTCGCGCCACGTGCCGCCCCCGAAGCCCGTCTCCTCCATCAGTTCGCGGCGTGCGGCGGCCTCGGGCTGCTCGCCCTGCTCCATCACTCCGGCCACTATCTCGTGGCATGTCTGACCTATGCCGTGGCGGTATTGCCTGACAAGCACAAACATTCCTTCGGCTGTGATGGCGATGACGTTGATCCAGTCGGGGTATTCCAAAATATAATATTCATCGTTGACGGTGCCGTCGGGCAGTTCTACCGTGTCGCGCCGTGCCGTCAGCCACGGTCTGCGAATGATGTAGTCGCTCTTTATGGTGCGCCATTTCATGTCACGTTTGTCCATAAGTTGTTGTCGGTTATTGATTTTCAAAGTTAGTCAAATATCGCGAAACGGGCAAGCAAAACCGGCATTTTAAACATTCCTTAAAGCAATTGAAGCAATAAAAACATATTGTATGAAAAAATATTTAAATTAAATTTTGTCGATAAAAATAACTTGTTTATCTTTGCATCACACTTATACATTCAACAAATAGTTTAGATTATGAAGAAAGTAATGATGATGGTTGCGCTTTTGGTTGCAACAGTTGCAGCAAGCGCACAGGTTTATGTAGGAGGCGGAATCGGCATCGGTTCAAGCAAGGAAGCCCATGCCGAGGGCGTGGATGTTGATGCTAAGACAACGTTTTACATTACTCCTGAGATAGGTTATAACCTCAGCGACAACTTGGCAGTTGGTATAGGGCTGGGCTACAACCACTCTAAGAAAGGTGATTTCAAGACCAACGGTTTCTCCATCGAGCCTTATGCACGTTGGACTTTCGTCAAGTGGGAGCGCGCGAGCCTGTTCCTTGATGGCGGGATTGGCTATGCTACCAGCAAGCAGGAGACTTCGACAGACTTGGGCAACGGCAAGACTGTGTCTGTGGAGACCAAGAACAGCAGCTTCTACATTGGCATTCGTCCGGGTGTTAAGGTGAACCTGACTGGCAAGCTGGCCCTCATCACAAAGGTGGGATGGTTAGGCTACAAGTGCATCATGCCCGACGGTGATGGCATGAAGAATGGTTCTGAGTTCGGCTTTGAGCTCAACGGCGAGGATCTTTCGTTCGGTTTGCAGTACACATTCTGACGTAAGCAAGTTTATTTGATACGTGCCCGGACTTTCAGTCCGGGCTTTTTTTATTTCAATGGTTACGTCGGCCGTGTGGGGTAGGGTGTGTTGTCGGGCGGTGAACGGGCGTGGCGTTTTCCTTGCACTGGCCGCATGTCCGTACTGTTCGCAAGTTTTGCAATGCCCGAACGGGCCGTATTGGACTGTAAAACGGCCCGTTCGGGCTTGCAATATGGCTCATTTGGCGCAGCAAAACGGTATGTTTTGCAACGTGTTGACAATCAGATGGTTGGTTGGCGCCTGCCAGACGGCAATGGCGACTTGCCTTTGCAAGTCAGCTGAAGCGCCCTACTGGTAAGGCGTCGGTGGGCTATGGAGCGTTGCCGTTGGCTGAGGTGGCAGCCGCGTCGGGCCCGTCGCTCATCGCCTTACAAGTATCGACCCGCTCACGCCTGGCTCTTCGCTGTTTGCCTGCAGGGCGTAAATGCCATGGGGCAGTGAGGATACGTCGATGCTGAACGTGTTTGTCGGCCCGGCATCCAGCGTGTGCTCCATCACCGATTGGCCGTTGATGGCGAACAGCCGCAGGCTTATTCGTTTCGCCGGGGCTTTGTCGAGGTATAGCTTTAGCATTCCTTCGGGGGATATGGCTGCACGCAGGCGAGCAGGCGAATTGGTGGCCAGGCCTTCAATGTCGTCGATGCCGAGCAGGTAGAGCAGCCCGTGGTGAGTGTCAATCTCGCCGTGGCCGTATTGGTTGTTGGGATAGTCGAGCCCGTCCTCCGGGCGGCGGCACGTATGGCTGAGCACGTCTTTGACATCGGCCGGCGTCAGCCGTGGGCACGCCTGCAGCCACAGCGCTATTGCCCCGGCAACAACCGGGGTGGCCATAGATGTGCCGGTGTTTGAGTTCCAGGCGTAAGTGCGCCCATTGAAGCCGAAGCGGGCCACGTCGGAGCGTATGTCCGATGCCTCGGGATTGCTCTCTTCATAGTAGCTGCTGTATGCCGACACGATGTTGTCGCCCGGTGCCATGGCGTCGGGCTTGGTCAATCCGTCAATCGTGGGGCCCACAGAAGAGTAGTATGAGCGCACCCCGTCGTTGCGGCCGGGCTGGCTGTAGTCGAAGTATTGGCCTTGGTAGTTGGTGAATCCCGTGCGGTGGATGGTGGCCCCTACGGCCACAACAGCCCCGAAGCATGCCGGTGCGTGTATGTTGTGGCTCGTTTCGGCGTCGGCCGGAGCGCCCTCGGCCATGCCGTTGATAAACATCGAAGGCGAATAGCACCGCAGCGATGCGTCGGTTGCGGCCCCGCTCACCGTCACGGCCAGCACCCCGGCAGAGCTGAGCGGCGTGTCGCATGCGATAGCCACGTGGTAGATGCTGTCGCGGGTGGCCGTGGCCGCGGCGTAACGCTCTATGGTGGCCGTGCATCCATGGCTGCCGTTGCCGAGCCTGATGCTTACCACGGTGGCGGAGTCGGGCCGGCATTGCCATGAACCAACGGTGGTGGTGTCGTTGGCGGGGCTTCCGCAGGATATGAAATTGAGGCAGAACGGGCCGTTGGCCTCGACGAAGAAGCCGGCCTGGTTTTCTTGGCTGTATAGGCAGGAGCCGGCTTCGGGCCTGCCGGCAGGCTTGTCTACATAGTTGAGGTAGACCGACTCGTTGCCTGCCGAGGCTACGATGATGCGCCCCGGGCCGGTCAGTCGCTCGAGATATCGGCTGTAGAGGCTGTCCGAGCGGTTGTATTCCGGCACCGAGCCTTCGCTGAACGATGCCACGCAGGGCATCCCGCGTGTGGCTGCATAGTCGAAGATGTACTTGAAACCGAGCGCGTCGGTGGCCGATGTATACTTGTATGTGTCGTCGGGGGCAATCAGGTTGAGGTCGTTGCTTACGGCGTTGCTCACCAGGCAGAGGTCGCTCTCGTATGCCATTCCGCGGTATGGCGAGTCGTAACCGCTGCCAGCCGCAATGCCGGCGGTGTGGGTGCCGTGCGTCTGTTGCAGCCCGTCGGTTGAGTGGCCTTTGCCAATGATGGCGTCGGTGCCCCTGTATTCGCGCCCCACGGGCAAGCGGCTTGTGTCCGTCTCGGGGTCAAGCTGGTCCCAGAATGCGCTTATGCGGTACTTGGTGGCGGTGGAGTCGTAGAACGTAGGGTGGGTAACGTCAAAGCCGATGTCCATCACTCCGACCACAACGCCGTCGCCGGTGTATGCCTGTGGCAGCCACAGGCCATCGTATACTGGCGTAGCCCCGACCAGCGTTGCCGTGGTGTCCATCGACGCGCGGCACGGTCGTGAAGCCTCGATGCGCCTTACGCAGGCAGCCGACGCAAGCGACTCGAGCCGGCCGACAGGCACGGTCACGATGTAAATGTCTTCACTCCTGTCGTAGACACGGCAACCGTTGGCTGCCAGTATGCTGTCGGCGGCAGTGGTGTCTATGCTCACAAAGGCCGTCATGAGCATTTGGCCCTCACCCGGGGCAGCCTTTTTCTTTGTTTTCGACATGGCTGCCGCCTCCCTCACATAGGCCGACATCTTGTCGGTCACAGCCTGTATGGCCACCGCCTGCAATGCTGCCCACCATGCGGCAAGCATTGCGATGAATATCTTTCTCATGCTTGTAATCTTGTGGTTGATGCTGCAAAAGAAGCAAAAAAAGCTGAGAACGGCAAGCAAAATGCAAAAAAGAGCCGCCACAATCCAGGCTGTGGCGGCTCTCTTCGTTATTTCTTTTCACTGTGCGGCCTATTTTTCCAGTCCGCGGTTTGCCAGTGTTGTGTTGATCAATGTTTGGTACTTGTCAAACTGTTCGGGCGTCAGGACGTAGCTCATGTACTTCATGTCTTTCTCAATGGCGCTGTCCATGAGGGCCTTGCGGTTGGCTTTGTCGGCCTCGGCCGCCGTCTTCAGGTCGCCGCGGAAAATGCGGTTGAGCGCCTCTACGCTGTTCATCTGGTCGAGGGTGAGCCCGAGTGTCTCGCCCAGTCGGCGCAGGTTGTAGCTGATGTCGTACGAGGCTGTGCTGTCGGCTTTGGCCATTGTGGCGCTCGTTGCGGCTGTGTTGGCTCCGGCTGCGTCCATTCCGTTCTTGTCTCCTGCAAATGTCATGGTCATGCTGAGCAGTGCCACGACTGTTAAATACAATCTTTTCATCTTTGTTACCCTTTCTTTTTTACTTAAATTACTACTTACTTAAACTCTGGCCGGTCAGTTTTCTGTGTTCTCTCTTTATCGATTTTCCACTGCAAAGATACGCCGAAATGCGGTCAAAGCAATGAAACTTGCTTATTGTGTGCGCAAACAGCCATTTTAATTGATACAAGTCAAATAAGTGAAAGGATAACGGTTTTTTAATGGTTTCGCATTAACAATGGCCTTTTGCGTTTGTTTTCGAAATAAAATGAGTAACTTTGCAAGCAGTATCAAACCACATATCAAGATAATGGACAAATCACAGAACAAGTACATTGCCGTTGCTTACAAGCTTTACACGGCAGAAAACGGAGAGAGCAATTTGGTGGAAGAGGCAACCGAAGAGCGCCCCTTCCAGTTTATCAGCGGTTTCGGGGTAACACTCGATGCCTTTGAGATAGAGATAGCCGGGCTGGAACAAGGAGCTGAGTTTGACTTTGAGCTGACCAAGGACGAGGCATACGGCGACTACGAAGAGGCCCATGTGCTCGACTTGGACCGCGAGATGTTTTGCATCAACGGTCATTTTGACCACGAGCATATATTCAAGGATGCAGTAGTTCCGCTGCAGAATGCCGACGGCAACCGCTTTTTCGGGCGCGTGCTCGACATCAGCGACGACAAGGTGAAGATGGACCTGAACCACCCGCTGGCCGGTCAGACGCTGCAGTTCAAGGGCCGTGTGCTCGAAAGCCGCGAGGCAACCAACGACGAGATACAGGCCATGATCAACCGCCTTAGCGGTGAGGGATGCGGTTGTGGCTGCGGCAGCTGTGGCGGAGACTGCGGAGACGGCTGTGGCGACGGTTGCGGCGAGCACGGCCATCACCATCATGGCGACAATGGCGGTTGCTGCGGAGGCCACTGCCACTCATGAGCCAAGGGCTTGTACGAATGTGACGGGGGTGGCCGTCGGCGGCCACTGCACGGGAGGACGGCCCTTAGGCAGGCCCTCTTGCCGTGAGTGACGGCCAGCATCCACCCCCGGCTGCCCTCAGTATCTTACATTTCACTTTTAAACATTACTATGATGCGCAATACTTTTGGCAATGTTTTCACGCTGACATCATTCGGCGAAAGCCATGGCGAGGCCGTGGGCGGTGTGATAGACGGCATGCCTGCCGGCATAGAGATAGACAAAGAGTTTATCCAGCATGAGCTTGAGCGCCGCCGCCCGGGGCAGAGCGCCCTGACAACGAGCCGCAAAGAGCCAGACCAAGTCGAGCTGCTCAGCGGGGTGTTTGAGGGCAAGTCGACCGGCGCCCCCATCGGTTTCGTGGTCAGGAACACCAATCACCACTCGCAAGACTATGAGAACTTGCGATGCCTGTTTAGGCCGTCGCATGCCGATTACACATATTATAATAAGTATGGGCTGCGTGACCATCGTGGCGGGGGGCGTTCGTCGGCCCGCATAACCATAAGCCGCTGCGTGGGCGGAGCCCTGGCCAAGCTGGCGCTGCGGCAGGTGGGAGTGAGCATTGCTGCCTATACGTCGCAGGTGGGCGACATCTGCACAGACCCCGACTACCGCCGTTACGACATTGCCGCCGCCGAGACCAATCCCGTGCGCTGCCCCGACAGCGAGGTGGCCGCGCAGATGGAGCAGCTCATAAGGAAGGTGAAGGCCGTCGGCGACACCATCGGCGGCGTTGTCACCTGCGTCATCAAAGGCTGTCCGCCGGGCCTGGGCGAACCCGAGTTTGGCAAGCTCCACGCTGCGCTTGGGGCGGCCATGCTTAGCATCAATGCCGTGAAAGGCTTTGAATATGGCGAAGGTTTTGCCGGTGTTACGGCGAGAGGCTCGCAGCAGAACGACGTGTTTGTCAACCGCGGCGGGCGCATTGCCACGGCAACCAATCACAGCGGCGGCATACAGGGCGGCATAAGCAATGGCGAGGACATTTACTTCAGGG
>ULUB01015084.1_pt1 | contig 20870 bp, 18 predicted proteins | sample 1958111 | NCBI WGS metagenome assembly ULUB01 (sample SAMEA4835749, study PRJEB28245) | human gut metagenome | biome: gut microbiome; material: fecal sample | place: Denmark | collected 2008
CAACTCGTTTCTGCGGGCTGTCGTTTTGTCGGGGACACCGTCTGAGCGATTTTGTGTCTGCCTTAGAGGGAAGCTTCGAATAAGCACGCCCACGGTTCTATTTGCGCAGTCACAGAGTGACATATTGAAAATAAAGTAAATATCAAGACAAATGGGGAGTGGGCGTAATAAACGTTTCGAAGATTCCCTCTTAGGCAGACTAGAAATTGCGAACGGTGTCCCCGACAAAACGACAGCCCGCAGAAACGAGTTGCGCACCCACCTGTTTGCTAATTAGAGTATAGCTTTTCTGTTATGCTTGTCAAGCAAACTTTATGAAATTATCATTGCGGGAAGCCGCTAAAAAGCGTACAATAGGGATAACAAAATTTTAAAATAAAGGAAGGGATCAAGATTATGAGAAAAACCAAAACGCACAATGTACTCAGGCGTCTGCTTGCGTTTGTCCTGATTGTTTCACTGCTTCCACTGGGGTATGCGGGCAATGTGATGGCTGCAACAACCGGTACACGGAACGTAAGTATTCAGGTTACATACGGACAGACGGATGCCAGAAATGTCTATGGCATGATCAACAGTATGCGCAGAAATTTATCCGATGCATGGTACTGGGATGCAAACAATTACACGAAGACATATTGTAATAATCTGCAGCCGCTTACTTACGACTATGCACTGGAGCAGGTAGCCATGAAACGTGCAGCAGAGATTGCACTTTCGTATTCACACACCAGACCAAATGGCACAAATTATTATACTGCTTACAGTGAAAACGGTGTCTATGCGGGAGTTTATGCAGAGAATATCGGTGTGAATTATTCTTCAGCATCTGCACTTCACAACGCAATGCGGGAAGACAATGCAAATTATTCCGGACAGGAACAGCGTAGAAATATGTTAAACAGCCAGTTTACAGCTGTCGGAATCGGACATGTATATTACAATGGCTACCATTACTGGGTAGAGGAATTTGCCAACACGGTAACCAGAACATCCTATACAACACCGAACAACCAGACGACAACGGTAAACAATATTCAGATTGCGGAAAGCAATATTACCTCAGATCAGATTGTTGTTCCGTCATCCATTGGAAATTACATTCAGATGTCTGCGGGTCAGACCATTGATTTATCTGGATGCTATGAAAACATTAAAGTATCTAATCACTGGCCAAGCAATGCAAACTGTCCGATTGTACAGGGACTGAATATGTATGTATCCAATACTGCGGTTGCCTATATCAGCGGAACAAAACTGATCGCAAATACTGCTGGTTCCACAACACTTACACTGAATCGTCCGGATGGAAGAATTCCCCTGCAGATTCCGGTTCAGGTAACAGGAACCAATAACAGCAATAATACATATTCGTACTATATTCCAAATGCTTCGGTAGGTACAATCGTTGATCAGACATACACCGGATATGATATTCGTCCGTCCGTATCGGTATGGCTGAATGGCGGCTATCTGTACGAGGGAAGAGATTATACACTTTCTTACAGCAACAACCGCAATATCGGTACTGCATCCGTAACAATTAACGGAATCGGAAATTATTATGGAAGCCGGACGGTTTATTTCCGTATCGTAAATCATGGGAACGGAAATACAACGGTTTCATCCAATAACCTTGCAAATGCGGTGATCAGTAAGATTGCAGCACAAAGATATACAGGATCTTCCGTAAAACCGGAAGTTACCGTTACATTAAATAACATTGTTTTAAAAGAAGGTTCGGATTACTATCTGAATTACAGTGACAATGGTGCACCGGGAAAAGCTGCTGTTATGGTAGTGGGAACCGGTAATTATACGGGATCTGCAAAGACAAGCTTTATTATTAAGCCGGAGAAGCCGGTTATCACAAGATTGCGTGCACACGGATCAAAAGTCCGTATCACATGGCTGCCAGGTACTTCCGTTACCGGCTATGAAATCTACCGCTCCAAGGGAGCATATGATTATGGATACAAGAAGATTGCGGCTACAAAAGATGGTGAGATGCAGTCTTATACAAGGGCAAAACTCACCAAAGGAACTTATTATTACAAGATCCGCAGCTATGTTACGGTAGATGGAACAAAGTATTACAGTCCATACAGCAGTGTGAAGTCTGTAAAGATCCGCCGCTAGGATCAAAGCATAATTGAAAATAAGAATTAAAAATGTCGGTAGATATCTGTCAGATATCTACCGACATTTTTGGTATACAAAGTTAAAAGATTTATTTCATCTGTGCGACCCGGTCAAATTCCTCTTCGATTTCTTTGGAAGGTTTTGGTGTCAGCAGACTGACGATTACGATCGCAGCGCAGGCAATCAGGAATGCAGGAAGCAGTTCATAGATGTTCCAGATACCACCGAGCGGGCGGATCAGGTATTTCCAGATAAATACCATGGAACCCCCGCAGACCATACCGGCAAGTGCGCCCCATTTGTTGGTACGTTTCCAGAACAGGGAAAACAGAACAACCGGTCCGAATGCGGCACCGAATCCAGCCCAGGCGAAAGAAACGATGGCAAATACGGAACTGTCCGGATTTCTGGCAATGAATGCGGCAACGACAGAAATTACAAGGAGTGTAATTCTTGCGGCTGCCATGCTTCCGTTTTTGTTGGAAGAATCTTTGCGGAAAGCACCGAGAATGTCGGAAGAAACCGCAGAAGATGCAGCCAGCAGCTGCGAGTCCGAAGTGGACATGGTGGAAGCTAAAATGCCGGCGAGAATCACACCCGCAAGCAGGGCAAATATCACACCGTGCTGGGAGAGCAGGGCGGAAATTTTTACGATAATGGTTTCGGAATTCGATCCGGTCAGCATCTCCAGTGCGCCGACTTTGCTCATGGTATAACCGATCACACCGATAAAGACGGCAACGAACAGGGAGATTACGACCCAGATGGTTGCAACGCGGCGGGACAGTTTCAGTTTTTTCTCATCCTCGATTGCCATAAAACGGAGCAGGATATGCGGCATACCGAAATATCCAAGTCCCCATGCGGCAGTGGAAACAATGGTCAGGGCACTGTAAGGAGCGGCCTTTCCGGTGTTTACATCATAGGAAAGTGTCATGGAAAGATATCCCGGAAGCTCGGAGGCGTTGTGGATAACGGCATCGATACCGCCAGCAGTTTCTACACCAAAGATCAGAACTACAATCAGAGCAACCGACATGATGATACTCTGGATAAAGTCCGTTGTGGAAGCAGCAAGAAATCCGCCAAGTGTTGTGTATGCCACAATTACGATAGCACTGATAATCATGGCGGTCAGATAATTTACCCCGAATAAGCTGGAAAAAAGTTTTCCGCATGCGGCAAATCCAGAGGCAGTATAAGGAATAAAAAAGATAACAATAAAAATAGCAGCAATGACCTGCAGCATCTTTTTTTCATCGCGATAGCGGTTGCTGAAGAACGATGGGATGGTAATGGAATTGTTGCAGGTGTGCGTATAGCGGCGGATACGTTTGGCAACGATCAGCCAGTTAATGTATGTACCAACAGCCAGTCCGATTGCTGTCCATCCGGCATCTGAAATTCCGGTGAGGTAAGCAACGCCCGGAAGTCCCATCAGAAGCCAGCTGCTCATGTCGGAAGCTTCGGCACTCATCGCGGTTACGAAAGGACCGAGTTTTCTGCCACCCAGATAGAAATCGTCAGTACTGTTGTTTTTCTTGGAACATCGGAAACCAATATAGATCATACCAATAAGGTATACGATAATGGCAATCATGATGCATATTTGTGCAGATGTCATAAATAAATCCTCCTCTTTTGTACGCTTTCACACGCTAATTGTTCATAGTATAGCACAGATGATAATTATACCGCAACCGGGAAATCCTGTTTGACACTATGGGCAATAAGATGATAAACTGTCTTTGTCTATACATGAGAAAAGCAATTCCGTTTGGCCTTCAACATGTGCTTGCCATGTTTGTAGCAAATCTGGCACCCGTACTGATCGTCTGCAGTGCAGCTCTGGTTCGGGGCATGGTATCATCTGCTGGTAGGTGCTCTGACACTTATCGTGTGTCTGGTGGCAAGATATGTGTTAAAGGGCGTTTATAAGAATCTGAATATTCTGGTAGGACTTATTTTCGGATATATTCTTTCTATTATATTTACGGTTGCAGGGATTGCACCTATGGTGGATTTCTCCGGAATTCAGGAGACCATTGATCAGGTAGGATTTTTCAGCATTCCAAAACTTGTGTTTTTTACCAGTCACAAGCCGGTATTTAATCTTGGAGCCTTTTTAACAATTGCGCTTGTTTTTCTGGTTTCTGCAGCAGAGACAACTGGCGCGACAACTGCTGTGTGTACCGGAGCACTTGGACGTGACCTTAAAATGGAGGAACTTCAGGGCTCACTTGCCGTGGATGGATTTTCCAGTGCAATTTCCGGATGCTTTGGATGCCTGCCACTGACATCGTTCAGCCAGAATGTCGGACTGGTTACGCAGGAGTGTTTGTTGTTTCCCTTCTGCTGAGCCTTCTTTTGCCGAAGAAGAAACCGGCAAATTAAATACACGTTGTTAAGGTAACGTTAAGGTGCAGCGATTTTTAAGATAAGGATTTGGTGTTATGATGATATCATCAAAAAGGAAATGGAGGAATTTGATATGTGGAGTCGCGCACAATTAAAGGGAAGGGCGAAAGCAACATTTAAACGAAATTATTGGAAATGTATTCTGATCAGCCTGTTGCTGACACTGATTGCAGGGGGAAGCGGAGCTGCTTCGGGCAACCTCAGCAGTGCAACCGGTTCCTTACATGGATCGGAGAATCAGGCAGGCAGTTCCTATGATTATGACAGCGGTTATGACAGTGATGATGGTTCACTGCGTGATTTTGAGGCTGGGCTTGAAGAAGGCTTTAAGGACGGACTGAAAGCAGGAAACAGGGGAGTGATGGGCGGTATGGTCGCAGCAGCGATCGCCATCGGCATATTCATAGTTGTTTTTCTGGTGATTTTTGTCCTTATACTTCTGGTTGATGTATTTATCATAAATCCGTTTGAGGTCGGATGCAGGAGATTCTTTATCCGCAACTTAAATGAGCCGGCACAGATTGGGAACATTGGATATGGATTTGACAATAATTACAGGAATGTTGCAAAGACAATGTTTTTCCGTGATCTGTTTACGGTTTTATGGTCATTGCTTTTTATCATTCCGGGTATTGTAAAGGCATATGAATATATGATGATTCCGTACCTTCTGGCAGATAACCCACAGATGACCAAAGAGCAGGCATTCGCGGAAAGCAAGCGTATGATGCAGGGACAGAAGTGGAAAGCATTTGTTCTGGATCTGTCCTTTATCGGATGGTATATTTTATCCGGACTGACACTTGGAATTCTTGCAATCTTTTATGTTTCACCGTATGTGAATGCAACACATGCCGCACTGTATGAGGCACTGTGCTATGCAAACCCGGCTGGTTCAAACGGATTTACACAGCAGGCGGATCCGGTGAATTCACCTTTCCGGCAGGAGAATGTATGAATTATACGATTTTAATTGCAGATGATGAGCCGGAGATACGAACGCTTCTCCGGCTGTATCTGGAAAATGAAAATTATCAGATTATTGAGGCAGAAAACGGGAAGCAGGCACTGGAACTGCTAAAGAAAGAACATGTGGATCTGTGTCTGCTGGATATTATGATGCCGGAGATGGACGGATACCATGTGTTGCAGGAATTACGTAAAACAAGCAATATTCCCGTTATGATACTTTCGGCAAAGGATGCGGATTCCGAGAAGATTCTGGGGTTAAATCTCGGGGCAGATGATTATCTGGCAAAACCGTTCAATCCTTTGGAGGCAGTAGCACGTGTCAATTCAAATATCCGTCGGTTTTATGCGCTGGGGACAGCGGAACTGTCATCCGGTATACTGACCGTCCGGGATCTGGAACTGGATCCGGAAGGCTGCGTACTCAAAAAAAATGGAGAACCGATTGAACTGACTTCGGTAGAGTACCGGATCATGGAGTTATTTATGAAGCATCCGGGAAAAGTGTTTACCAAACAACAGATCTATGAACAGGGATGGGGTGACACTTATGTGGTTGCAGACAATAATATTATGGTCTGCATCAGCAAGCTGAGGGCAAAACTTGATGAAGACCCGGCAGCTTATATTCGAACCATCCGCGGATTGGGCTATCGGCTGGAGAAATAGCAATGCGTGATTTACAGGCATTTTTGATCAAACGGTTTATTTATATCCTTGTACTGGTGACAGTTGCACAGTCGCTGATCAGTTTTTTGATCAGCCAGGCGGTTATGCCTGTGGTGATGAAAGTTTTTTTCCCGGATTACCAGAGGCAGTCATCCGTTGGAAAGACGGATCTGTTTATTTTTATCATATGTGTTCTGTTATTGCTGATAGTAAATGCCGTCCGGATGCTTTTGCCATCACCGCTGCAGGGAATGATGCAGTGGACAGGGGAAAGGTTACAGGACTGGCTGGGCAATGCACTTCCGGCGACAAGGAGTTCCGTCGTCGTACAGGAGATGGAAGGATGGAAAGCCATCCTGCTGTTTGTGGTTCTTCTGCTGTTAATGGTGTGTATGCTGCTTCCTTATATTTTGGGTGCGATAACGTTCGCGCGGATTGTGATGGCGGAGTTTCATCAGATCCAGGAGGAGCGCGAACAGCAGCAGAGAGAGTTTGACCGCAAGCGGAATCTGATGCTTTCCGATATCGCACATGATCTTCGGACACCGGTCACGACCGTATCCGGTTACGCAAAAGCATTGGCGGATCATATGGTACAGGAACCGGAAAAACAGCAGGAATATCTGAACGCCATCCAGAATAAATCGGTTCGGATCGGAAATCTGATCAATTTGCTGTTTGAATATGTAAAACTGGATAGTGAAGGGTTTGCATTAAATGGAAAAACACTTGATTTGTGTGAACTTCTCAGAGAAAATGCGGCAATGCTGTATGCAGAGATGGAAGAAAACGGAATGACACTGACAGCAGATATTCCGGAGGAAACGATACCGGTCTGGGCGGATGAACTTCAGTTATCCCGTGTAGTGACAAACCTTCTGACAAATGCCATGCAGCACAATCCAAAGGGAACAAGAATCGGACTGTTTGCTTATAGGGAGCTGGAGCGGATTTATGTATTGGTGGCAGACAGCGGAATTCTGATTCCAGAGGAACAGGCGCAGCATTTGTTTGATCCTTTTACGCGTGGGGACAAAGCGCGGGTAAGCGATGGGAGAAACGGACTTGGACTTTCCATCGTGTCAAAAATCGTGCAGATGCACGGATGGGACTTAAAACTGGTGCAACAGCCACAGATTCAGCATTATGCAAAAGCAGCCGGATTTGCAAAAGCATTTGTGATCCGGATGGAAAATGCCGGTATGTATTCTGTGCATCCGCTAAAATAAAAAAGTGGCAGAAAAGAGGGAGAGTCTATGATAATTATAAGAGCGATGGATCCGTATGAATTGCTTTGGATAGTACTTTTGATTGTGTTTGTTCTGGGAGAACTTGCAACAATCGGACTAACATGCATATGGTTTGCCGCAGGTGCACTTGCGGCACTGGTTATGGCAATGGCAGGGGTAAATCCGGTGGTGCAGTTCCTGGTATTCTTAGTGGTATCCATTCTTTTGCTTGCTGCGACAAGACCGTGGGCGCGTAAATATGTAAATGCCAAAATGCAAAGAACAAACGCGGATAGCCTGATTGGAGAAAATATACGGATTTCCGAGCGCGTCAGTAATATGGATCAGACCGGGATGGCAGTTGTTCATGGACAGGAGTGGACGGTGCGTACCCGTAATGATAATGAGATCATTGAACCGGGAGAAGAAGCAAAAATTCTGGCAATCAGTGGTGTCAAACTTATAGTAGAAAAGGTATAGGTAAAGGAGGAAAAAGTTATGCCTGTTGTAATTCTCATTGTAGTGATCATTGCATTGGTCGTTATTGTGAACTGTGTGAAAATTGTTCCACAGGCGCATGCGGTAGTTGTGGAGAGACTTGGAGGGTATCTTACCACATGGTCGGTAGGGCTGCATTTTAAGGTGCCGTTTATTGACCGTATTGCAAAAAGGGTATTGTTGAAGGAACAGGTGGTTGATTTCCCACCACAGCCGGTAATCACAAAAGATAACGTAACAATGCAGATTGATACGGTTGTATATTTTCAGATCACGGATCCAAAGCTGTATGCATACGGTGTGGAAAATCCAATCATGGCAATTGAAAATCTGACGGCTACGACGCTTCGTAATATCATTGGTGATCTGGAACTGGATGAGACATTGACATCGCGTGAGACCATCAACACCAAGATGCGTGCAACGCTGGATGTGGCAACAGATCCGTGGGGTATCAAAGTAAATCGTGTGGAGTTAAAGAACATTATTCCACCAAAGGCAATTCAGGATGCCATGGAGAAACAGATGAAGGCAGAGCGCGAGCGGCGTGAAGCCATTCTGCGTGCAGAAGGTGAGAAAAAATCTACAATTCTGGTTGCAGAAGGAAATAAGGAGTCTGCAATTCTCGATGCAGAGGCTGAAAAACAGGCTGCAATCCTGCGTGCCGAGGCACAGAAGGAAGCAACCATCAAAGAGGCAGAAGGTCAGGCAGAGGCTACATTAAAGATCCAGCAGGCCAATGCAGATGGTCTGCGTATGCTCAAAGAAGCTGCTCCGGATAATGCGGTACTTCAGATTAAGAGTCTGGAGGCATTTGCCAAGGCAGCAGACGGTCAGGCAACCAAGATTATTATCCCATCGGATATTCAGGGGATTGCAGGATTGAGCAAATCCATTGTGGAAATTGCAAAAGAAAACGGATAACGCAGATACATCTGTGATGCATTGGACGAAACTGCTCCATGAAAATGGGGCAGTTTTTGTTATCTCAGTAAGGTCTTTATTTTGCACAGGGAAAATGTTATACTATAGATTATTGATGTGGGGGTATATTCCACAGTTGGGCGATGATGTGGAAAGAACAGGAGCGTAAATGAAATCAAAGGTTCGGTTTAAGGGAAAACTGAGATCGTATCTCTGCTGGCCATTGTGGCTGACGATCCCGATGACACTCGCAGATGTGGGGCTTTATTTTTACGATGTGACGGCAGGCTTTTTGCTGACGGTATTTATTGCTATCTATTTTGTACTGGAACTGGGATTATATTATAATACTAGACCGCGGCTTGCAAATGAGATTATCAATTTTGCCACACAGTATGCAACGGTACAGAAAAAACTTTTGAATGAGTTTGAAATTCCATATGCGCTGCTGGACTATACAGGAAAAATTCTCTGGGTGAATGAACGCTTTTCCGAGCTGACGGGAGTGGGGAGAAACTATCATAAATCAATTACAACCCTTTTTTCCAATATTACCCGTGAGTTTCTTCAGAAACACGAAGATGCACAGAATATTACGATTGAAAAAAAGGAGCGCATTTTCCGGATTTCCCTGAATCGTATTTATTTTGATGATATCATGGAGGAGAGCAAGGAAATTGACGTGAAGGATTCCGATGAATTCCTGACGGCACTGTATCTGTTTGATGAGACCGAACTGCAGCATTGCAAGCAGGAAAATCTGGATCAGAAGCAGGTATCGGCACTTGTTTATATTGATAACTATGACGAAGCGCTTGACAGTATCGAGGATGTGAAGCGATCACTTCTGATTGCCCTTGTCGACAGGAAAGTGAACCAGTATTTTTCAAAGATGGATGCGCTTGTCCGCAAAATTGAAAAAGACAAGTATTTTGTGGTATTTAAGTATAAATATTTACAGAAGCTTATGGATGACCGGTTCAGTGTACTTGAAGATGTCAAGACGGTCAAAGTGGGCAATGAGATGGCGGTTACGCTGAGTATCGGTGTCGGGATCAAGGGGACTTCTTATAACGAAAACTATGAGCAGGCACGTGCAGCGATTGATCTGGCACTCGGACGGGGCGGCGATCAGGTTGTTGTCAAAAACGGTGAGGATATTGCATATTTTGGAGGCAAGGCAAAACAGGTGGAGCGCAACACCCGCGTAAAAGCGAGGGTTAAGGCACATGCGCTGCATGAAATTATTGAGAGCCGTGAGAATGTGATTATCATGGGGCACAGCCTGACAGATGTCGATTCCCTTGGTGCGGGAATTGGTATTTTCTGCGCAGCCCGTGTGCTCGGGAAAAAGGCACAGATCGTGATCAATGAGCCAACAACTTCGATCCGGCCGCTTATGGAATGTTTTGCTCCGGAAAAAGGCTATCCGGAAGACATGTTTATCAACAGTGAGATTGCAATTGAAGAAGTGAGCCGTAATTCCCTGGTTATGGTGGTAGACACCAACCGGCCAAGTTATACGGAGTGCCCGGAACTGCTCACGCGTACAGATACGATCGTTGTGTTTGATCATCACCGCCAGGGCAGCGAAGTGATTGAAAATCCGCTTCTGTCCTATATTGAGCCGTATGCGTCTTCTGCCTGTGAGATGGTAGCAGAAGTTTTACAGTATTTCCAGGAAGGATTTAAGCTTTCTCCGGCAGAGGCAGACTGCATTTATGCAGGTATTTTGATTGATACCAATAACTTTATGACCAAAACAGGTGTCCGTACATTTGAGGCGGCAGCATATCTCAGACGCTCCGGGGCAGAAGTGACCCGTGTGCGTAAAATGCTGCGAAATGATATGGCATGCTATAAAGCCCGTGCGGAGGCAGTGCGTCATGCGGAAGTATACCGCGGTGCATTTGCAATTTCTGTCTGTCCGAGTGAGGACGTGGAAAGTCCGACGATTGTCGGCGCGCAGGCAGCAAATGAGCTGCTCAATATTATAGGAATCAAGGCATCTTTTGTGCTGACAGAGTACGCAGGAAAAATATACATCAGCTCACGTTCTATTGATGAAATTAATGTACAGTTAATCATGGAACGAATGGGTGGCGGCGGTCATTTGAATGTGGCTGGTGCACAGTTGACGGGATGTACGATTTCCGAGGCAAAACATGCCATTATGCGGACCATTGATGAAATGCTTGAAGAAGGAGATATACAGGAATGAAAGTAATTTTATTACAGGATGTGAAAGCTCTTGGGAAAAAGGGCGAAATCGTAAATGTGAGTGACGGTTATGCACGCAATGCAATTCTGCCGAAGAAACTTGGAGTAGAGGCAACGACAAAGAATCTGAATGACCTCAAATTGCAGAATCAGCATGCAGACAAAGTGGCAGCTGAAAATTTAGAGCACGCAAAGGAACTGGCGGAGGAGATCGGAACAAAGAAAGTTGTTGTAAAGATCAAATCCGGTGAGGGCGGACGTATTTTCGGGTCTGTTTCCACCAAGGAAATTGCACAGGCTGCAAAAGAGCAGGCAGGGCTGGATCTGGATAAAAAGAAGATGCAGCTGGGCGAATCCATCAAGGCTCTTGGAACTTATGAGATTCCGGTGAAGCTTCATCCAAAGGTAACCGCAACACTGCGTGTTCAGGTTGTTGAGGAATAGGAGGAAGTTCGCTTGGAAGAAACGCTGATCAAGCGGGTGATGCCGAACAGTCTGGAAGCCGAGCAGTCGGTCATTGGTTCCATGATCATGGATCAGGATGCCATTGTAACAGCCATGGAGATCCTTCTGCAGGAAGATTTTTATCACAAGCAGTATGGAATTCTCTTTGATGCGATGATCGAATTGTACAGCAGCGGACAGCCGGTGGATCTGGTTACACTGCAGAATAAACTCAAGGAAAAGGATGTACCACAGGAAGTCTCCAGTCTGGAATTCGTTGGAGAATTGGTGCGTGCGGTTCCGACATCCGCGAATGTCAAATATTATTGTAATATTGTAAAAGAAAATTCCATGAAGCGGAAACTCATCCGGGTCACGGAAGAGATAGAGAATGAGTGCTATGCGGGCAAAGAATCGCTCGAAAGTGTTCTGGATAAGACCGAACATGATATTTTTGCATTGTTGTCGAGCCGTACCGGTGGAGACTATGTGCCGATTCGTCAGGTTGTCATGAACGCATTGGAAAAGATTGAAAAAGCGTCACAGCAGGACGGAAATGTTACGGGAATACCGACAGGGTTTATTGATTTGGATTACCGGACAGCAGGATTACAGCCATCGGATCTGGTATTGATTGCAGCCCGTCCGTCTATGGGAAAGACAGCGTTTGTTTTAAACATTGCACAGTATGTGGCATTTCATGAAAACATGTGCACGGCGATATTTTCATTGGAAATGTCGAAGGAGCAGCTGGTAAACCGACTGTTCTCCCTGGAATCCCGTGTAGATGCACAGGCACTTCGTACCGGTAATCTGTCGGATGCTGACTGGGCGAAACTCGTCGAAGGAGCCGGAATCATAGGGGATTCCGAACTGATCATTGATGATACGCCGGGAATCAGTATTTCCGAGATGCGCAGTAAATGCCGTAAATATAAGCTGGAGCATGATCTGAAACTTATCATCATTGACTATCTGCAGTTGATGTCTGGATCCGGCAGGAGTACAGACAGCCGGCAGCAGGAGATTTCGGACATCTCCCGTTCCCTGAAAGCACTTGCCCGTGAACTGAATGTACCGGTGCTTGCTTTGTCCCAGCTTTCCCGTGCAGTAGAGCAGAGACCGGATCATCGTCCGATGCTCTCCGATCTGCGAGAATCCGGAGCGATCGAGCAGGATGCCGATGTCGTGATGTTTATTTATCGTGATGATTATTATAACAAGGATACTGAACTGAAAGGAATTTCAGAAATCATTATCGCCAAACAGCGTAATGGTCCGATCGGTACGGTGAACCTCGCATGGCTGCCGGAATACACGAAGTTTGCAAATCTGGAACGATAAAATTTTTCTTATGATCATGCATCAAATTAAATACATTTGCCGAAATGCTTGCGCTTTGGACGGGTTTGTACTAGAATACCATTAAGCCAATAAGGCAATAATGATCATTATTCATAAGGAGGATTTTATTATGGCATACGTTATTTCTGATTCATGCGTTAGCTGTGGTACATGTGCAGGCGAGTGTCCTGTAGGAGCAATCTCTGCAGGTGCTTCTCAGTACGAGATCGATGCAAATAGTTGTGTTGATTGTGGTACATGTGCTGGTGTTTGCCCAACTGGAGCAATCGCTCAGGGCTAATCACATAATAAAACGAAACGAAGAGCTGTCTCTTAAACCACGGAGGCAGCTCTTTTTCGATTATAGAAAGAGAGGAATAACATGGCTACATTAGGAAATCCTAAGAATACTATTGAAGTATTGCAGAAATACCAGTTTAATTTTCAGAAAAAATTTGGACAGAATTTTTTGATTGATACAGGAATTTTAGAGGAAATTATAGAAGCTGCGCAGATCACAAAGGATGATTTTGTGCTGGAAATCGGTCCGGGAATCGGAACCATGACACAATATCTCTGTGAGGCGGCACGCGCGGTAGTGGCAGTGGAAATAGATACCAATCTGATTCCGATTCTAAAAGATACGCTTGCGGAATATAATAATGTGGATGTATTGAATGAAGATATTTTAAAAGTAAATATTTCAAAACTTGCGGAAGAAAAAAATAACGGAAAACCGATCAAGGTCGTTGCAAATCTTCCGTATTACATTACGACTCCGATCATCATGGGATTGTTTGAAAGCCATGTGCCGATCGACAGTATCACGATCATGGTACAGAAAGAAGTAGCGGATCGTATGCAGGAAGGACCGGGAAGCAAGGAATATGGCGCACTTTCCCTGGCGGTGCAATATTACGCAAAACCGGAAATCGTAGTCAATGTTCCGCCAAGCTGTTTTATGCCGCAGCCGAAAGTCGGCAGTGCCGTGATCCGTCTGACACGTCATAGTGAGCCGCCGGTTACCGTAAAAAGCGAAAAACTGCTGTTTCAGGTGATCCGGGCATCGTTCAATCAGCGCAGGAAAACACTGGCAAACGGGCTTGCCAATTATGGTGCATTCGGTCTTCCGAAAGAAGAACTGCAGGCATGTATTGAGGAACTTGGCGTACCGGTTAATATTCGTGGAGAGGCACTTTCTTTAGAGCAGTTTGCACAGCTCTCCAATATTATTTATGATCACAGGAGTGCTGTATAAAAACAGCGCGGGCAGTCCATACTATCATCAAAGACCATAAAACGAAATGATGATGGAGGTAAGCCAAATGAGAAAACAACAGTATATAGCCACTGTCGCATGTCTGGTAGCGGGAGTGATTGGATTTGTCAGTGTATATGCCACGGATAAAGGAAAAGAACGCAGGGAAGCAGAACAGGAAATTGCGGCACAGACCCAGCAGGAGGCACCGGCTTCCTATGAAGTGAAACCGGAAATAAGTGTGGAAGATGCAACGAAAAAAGCGGAAGAACAGGCGTTAAAGCTGGCAGAGCAGGAAAAAATGAAACAGGAAGAAACACAGCAGGAGGAAGAGAAGAAACAGGACGAAGAAAAAACAGTAGAGACAGCAGCCACCGTGACACAGCATTTTGACAAGAGTTCTGCGGTCTGGCCAATTGAGGGAGATGTTCTGCTGGATTACAGCATGGATTCCACCATTTATTTTCCAACGTTAGAGCAGTACCGATGCAATCCGGCCATGGTGATCAGTGGCAATGTCAATGATAAAGTGTTTGCAATGGCAACGGGAAAAATAACGGATATTCAGGAAAATGAAGAAACCGGATGTACGGTGATACAGGATCTGGGTGACGGATATGCTGCGGTTTACGGACAGTTGAAGGAACTGAATTTTGCAAAAGGGGATACGCCGGAAGCTGGTCAGGTGCTGGGATATGTCAGTGAGCCGACAAAATATTATACAACCGAAGGCAGTAACGTCTATTTTCAGCTGAAAAAAGATGGAAAAGCTGTGGATCCGAAAGAATATCTTCCGCAGATGGCGATGGATACGCTGGATTGACATTCATAGTTTTTTCTAATACAATAAAATGTAAACGGTTTTGGAGCTTTATGCGAAAAAACCGTACATAATCAAGAGGTATCTCAGCTTAAGAGGGATAAAATATGGAATTTAACCAGTACAATACAACCGTACAACAGTGGATTCATACAGTTCTGGAAAATCGGGAAACCAATGCGGACGTGGTGTTGGAATGCTGTCGGGATATCATAGCGTATGGACGGGAAACAGATGATTCAAAGCTGATGGGATTCGGTTTCTTTTATGGTGGGGAAATCTATTATGAATTAAATGACGGAGCACATTTTTTCCATATGATGACAGAGGCACTGACGTATCTGGACCGTGCAGAGGAATGGGAACTTGTGGTGCGTTGTTACAATTTTCTGGGAATCGCATCCATGAGCAGAGGAAATCCATCGCTTGCGCTTGACTATTATATGAATGGTCTTAAGGACAGTGATACATATGATCTTCCGATGCAAAAGGTTATGATTCTGATCAATATGGGGTTATTGTATCTGGAGTGTGGGCATTATGCAGATTCCGAGAATTCTTTTTTAGAAGCTTATCAGATTTTGCAGACAAAACAGAAGGATGAAAAGTATAATTTTTATATGTATGCTTTTTATGGAAATATGGCAGAATGTCTGATCCTGCAGGATCGTCTGGAGGAAGCAAAACCATATCTGGAGTATCTGCATAAAGATGGCTGGGAACAGGTTGCCCTTACAGAGCGGCTGTTTATCGACATCGTGGATGTAATTTATTATCACAAGATGGGAGATGTACAGAAGCGGAATGAGAGTATTCAGATGATCCATCAGAATCTTCCGGATAATCTGACGGTGCTGGACTTTTTTTCGGATTATTACCGCTGCTGTCTGGTGTTGCTGGAAACGGACCAGGATGAATCGTTCTGGCGTATCATTGAAGTAATCGAACCACAGGTGGTGAATTTTAAGATCATTAATCTGCATCTGAAAGTTCTGTCCCTGAAGATGAAATTTTACCGGAAGCATAACCAGAATGCGGATTATCTGCAGGCGGCAGGGCTTTACTATGAATTGTCTGAACGGAACGAAGTAGTGACGCGCAACATGCTTTCGAGTATGATTACGTTGCGCAAAAATCTGGAGAATATGCGCAAAGCCAGAATGAAGGCGGAACGAAAGAATATGGTATTACAGGAGCGTTCCGAGCAGGATCCGTTGACGCGTATGGCAAACAGGTTCCGTCTGAATGATTATGCAGAAGAGGTGTTTGCCTATTCGCAGGAGAATGATATTCCGGTTGCGATGGAAATACTCGATATTGATTATTTTAAGGAATATAATGATAATTACGGACATCAGGAAGGAGACCGGTGTCTGGTAAGTATCGCAAATACGATCCGTAATCTGGTGGAGGAAGCGGAAGGATTCTGTGCACGGTATGGAGGGGATGAATTTGTCATTATCTATGCGAATGTGACACGGGAACAGGCTGTTTCCTTTGCAGAAGAGTTGCGCAGACGTGTACTTGCATTAGAAATGGAACACCGGTTTTCCAAGGCACTTCCGGTAGTGACGATTTCGCAGGGAATCTGTTGGGGAATCCCGCGCAAGGGAAACCGCAGCTGGGATTTTTTGCATGCAGCAGATAATATGCTTTACCGGGTGAAGAAATTCAGCCGGAACAATTATTGTGTAGGGGGGCTTGATGAAACTGAAGACGTGACCATGGGAACCGCATTGTAACGGCATGGCAGTCGAAACCTGGCAAAAAGAAAAGGATGAAAATGGAAACAGTTAAATTTGAAGAATTAGGGTTATATCCGCAGCTTCTGCGGGCAATCAAAGAGATGGGATTTGAAGAGGCAACACCTATCCAGTCACAGGCGATTCCGGTTGTGATGAGTGGGGTAGATGTGATTGGTCAGGCACAGACCGGAACCGGAAAGACAGCTTCTTTTGGAATCCCTCTTTTGATGAAAGTGGACCCAAATAATAAAAAAACGCAGGCAATCGTACTTTCTCCGACAAGAGAACTGGCCATCCAGAGCGCGGAAGAAATCCGGAAACTTGCAAAATATATGCATGGGATCAAAGTGCTTCCTATTTATGGAGGGCAGGATATTTCCCGTCAGATCAAGGCATTAAAAGGTGGGGCAACCATCATCATCGGAACACCGGGGCGTGTGATGGATCATCTGCGCCGCAAAACCATTCGCTGTGATTATATTAACACGATTGTGCTGGATGAAGCGGATGAGATGCTTAATATGGGATTCCGCGAGGATATAGAAACAATTTTATCCTATATCCCGGATGAAGACCGGCAGACTGTACTTTTTTCGGCAACTATGCCAAAGCCGATTCTGGAAATCACAAGAAAATTCCAGCATGATGCGACTACGATCAAGGTGACGAAGAAAGAACTGACGGTTCCGAATATTGACCAGTATTATTATGATGTGCGCAGAAATGATAAGATGGAAGTGCTGACACGCCTGCTGGATTATTATAATCCAAAGCTTTCGCTGGTATTTTGTAATACCAAGCGCATGGTGGATGAACTTGCATCGGAGTTACAGGGACGCGGCTATGCAGCCGAGGGGATTCACGGCGATATGAAACAGGTGCAGCGTGACCGTGTGATGAAAAATTTTCGAAATGGGAAAACAGATATCCTGATTGCAACCGATGTCGCAGCGCGTGGAATTGATGTGGATGATGTTGAAGCGGTATTCAACTATGACCTGCCACAGGACAATGAATATTATGTGCACCGGATCGGAAGAACCGGACGCGCCGGCCGTACCGGAAAAGCGTTTAATTTCGTTAAGGGCAAGGAAGTATACAAACTCAAAGAGATCCAGCGCTATTGCAAGACAAAGATCAAGGCGCAGCCAATCCCATCTTCGGATGATGTGGCAGCGATCAAGGCAGATAAGATTCTTGACGGCATCGGACAGATTATCGAGGACGGAGATCTGCGCGATATGATTGAACTGATAGAGCAGCAGGTGAACAACTCTGATTATACAGCGATGGATATTGCAGCTGCGTTTTTAAAACAGGCAATCGGCGGAGTGGAATTATCAAAGGAGGATCACGAATTTGATGATGCATTAGCAGGAGATACCGGAGCCGAGGAAGGGATGGTACGTCTGTTCATTAACATCGGAAAGAGCCAGCGGATCCGCCCGGGAGATATTCTCGGGGCTGTAGCCGGAGAGGCAAAGATTCCGGGCAAACTTGTGGGGGCAATTGACATGTATGATAATTACACATTTGTCGAGGTGCCGCAGGAGTATGGAAAAGATGTATTAAAAGCCATGAAAAATGTAAAGATCAAAGGAAAGTCGGTCAACGTGGAGCCGGCAAATGCACGATAGAGGACAAGGACGTTTTGGGGGAATGTTTACTATGGGGGAAGCTGCAAATGGTAAAGATGCCATGGATCAGATCGAAAAGCTTCAGCCACAGATTGTTATCAGTGACGTTGTAATGCCGCTGATGGACGGTGTCGATTTTACGGTGGCGGTACATCACCGCTATCCGCACATCCAGATGATCATTCTCAGTGGATACGATAATTTTGAATATGTAAAGCAGACGCTCATGCAGGGGGTGGTGGATTTATATCTTAAAGCCAACCCTCACACCGCATGAGCTTCTTGGCGTGCTTCAAAAAGCGGCAGCGCGGATTCCCGGCTGGCATCCGGATCATGCAATGACCGGGGAAATCGCGGAGGAATTGCTCAAAGAATTGCTGCTCGGGGAAACAAAAACAGGAGAAGAACTGCAAAAGGTATTTGCCGCATCATATTACTGCATGTATGCGGTTACGATTGCGCATGGGAGTGAACGGGCGGCAGAAACAGCAGAACTTCTATGCGAAAAAATACAGCGTGCCAAAAGTGAATTTTCCGGAGTACTCATCTGTTCTCTTCCGACGGGCATCCTCTTCCTTGTTCTGCAGAAAAGTTTTGCAAACGGAATTGTGGGGGCTGTCAAAGGATAAGACGACATGCCAGATACCGTGGGTTTTCAGGATTTCAGTGAAATCGGAAACCCACGGTTTTTGCATTTAGAAGAAATATCAGATATGGAAGTAGTAAATAAAACTACGTATAAAAGAAATGAAAACAAATACATGTTGACAAAGAAACCACATTACCATATACTGAAAATTGTTTGATAGTCAAACAATTTTGAAATATGGAGGAAACGTGCATGATAAGCACATATACATCAAAGTTGAAACAACTGCAGATCGGGGATCTGATTGCAAAAATTCCGATTATCCAGGGTGGCATGGGGGTAGGAATCAGCAGAAGTCATCTGGCGGGAGCGGTGGCAAAGGAGGGCGGTGTCGGTATCATTTCTACTGCGCAGATCGGCTACGATGAAGAAGGCTTCGAGAATGATCAGGCAGGCTGTAACTTAAAAGCCATCAAAAAACATATCCGGAAAGCAAAGGAGCTTGCCTGTGGAAACGGACTTGTGGGTGTCAATATTATGGTTGCATTAAAGCATTACAAAGAGCATGTCCAGGCAGCAGTTGCGGCAGGGGCAGATGTGATTATCAGTGGAGCCGGGCTTCCCATGAATCTGCCGGAGCTTGTCAGTAGAACCTGCCGGACAAAGATAGCTCCGATTGTATCCTCGAAGCGTGCAACCCAGCTGATATTGAAGATGTGGGCGCACCGCTATGACCGCACGGCGGACTTTATTGTAGTGGAGGGACCGAAAGCCGGCGGGCATCTGGGGTTTTCCAATGAACAGCTGGCACATATGGATGCCATTAATTTTGACGGAGAGATCCGGCAGATTATCGACTGCAAAAAGGAATACGAACAGCGGTATCAGAAAAATATTCCGGTCATTGTGGCCGGCGGGATATTTGATCAGAAAGATATTTCGCATGCGCTGGATCTCGGCGCGGATGGTGTGCAGATTGCCAGCCGCTTTGTCGCAACCGAAGAATGTGATGCATCGGAGGCATACAAGGAGGCGTATATTCACGCCAGTGAGGAAAATATCGAGATTATCCAAAGCCCGGTCGGTATGCCGGGACGTGCATTGCGCAATAAGTTTATCGATCGTGTAAAGCGCGCAAAGCTGCCAGTCAGTAAATGTTACAACTGTCTGGAAAAATGCAGTCCGCAGAAAGTTCCTTACTGTATTACGAAAGCGTTGATCGATGCCGTGCGCGGGGATGTGGAAAACGGTCTGGTATTCTGTGGGGCGAATACGGGGCGGATTCACGAGATCACTACGGTACATCATCTGATGCAGGAGCTGGCTGGAGATCTACAATAAAAATGGTTTGTGTGATTTTCCCTTGGAATCAAAGAATTCCTGTAGTAAAATAGGAAGAAAAGCAGTAATGCAGATACGGGAAAACATGAAAGAAGGAGAACACGCAGCATGACAGTGGCCGCACACGGTGGGGATATTTATCAAAATCAGATCACATATGATTTTTCTGTAAATACCAATCCGCTGCCGCTGCCGGAGATATTGCAGAAACGGATGGCGGAAGCGGCTGTTCACAGCAACCGTTATCCACAGTATGACAATGTGCTGTTGCGGGAGCGGCTTGCAGCATTTTATGGTTTTTCAGCGGAAGAAGTAGCGTGTGGCAACGGAGCATCCGAATTATTTGTTGCGATTGTGCATGCACTGCGCCCGAAGCGGGTGGGCATTTTGGCTCCTTCTTTTTCGGGATATGCCTGGGCAGCTCAGACAGTGGGAGCCGAGGTATGCAGTATTCCGTTGCGGGAAGAAAATAATTTTGCCATGGATATGGCACAGATGGAGTCATTGTGCGGGCAGCCGGATGGAATCGGTTTATTATTTTTGGCGAACCCCGCGAATCCGGTGGGGAACAAAATGGAAGCGTCTCTTTTGGAGACGCTTCTTGACGTGTGTGAAAAGAAACA
>ULUB01078175.1_pt1 | contig 20359 bp, 10 predicted proteins | sample 1958111 | NCBI WGS metagenome assembly ULUB01 (sample SAMEA4835749, study PRJEB28245) | human gut metagenome | biome: gut microbiome; material: fecal sample | place: Denmark | collected 2008
TAGTCGTCGAGCATCACCTCGTAGTAGCCGGCACAGGCCCGCTCCCGGTCGTGCGAGAAGCGCGAGCGGTATCCCGTTTCGGGATTTTCAGCCGTGCCGCGGTCGAGCTGCACCTCGCCGACGGTCGGCATCAGCAGGATGTCGCCCAGGTCGGAGTGGCCCGTGCCACTGAGGTGCGTGTGCGAAAAACCGACAATCGTCGGATCGTCGTACTGGTACCCGGCACAATAGCGGTAGGTATCGGGGACATAAGCCCCGTCGATGTTGTGGGGCACCATCTCCGTATCGGGGCTCAGCTGCACGATACCGTGCGGCACACACGCCCCGGGAAAGACATGTCCCATGCTCCGGGTCCCGATGAAGGGATCGACGTAATCGACGGCCGCACGCTCCTGGGCGCGGATCCCGGTTGCAGAGGCCGCCAGCATGGCGGCGGTGAAAAGGATTCGGGTAATCATCATATCGGATCAGAAGAAAAAAGGGTGCGCCGTTCCGCAGAGCGGCGCACCCGGAGAACATACCAACTAACCTTCGCGCACCTTGATCCAGTAGGGATATTCTGGATCGGGGCTGACGAGATAGAAATAGGGTTTGTCATCGTAGGACATGCCTTCGGACTTGTAGACGTGGAACCCGCGCTCGTTGAAAAGCAGCTTTTCGATCGGGGCCGTCAGCTTGCGGGCATCGTCAAGCGAGATGTCGTTGCCGTCGGCATCGTAGAATCCGCCCGAAGCCTCGCCGAGAGTGAAGATCATGCGGTCGTCCTCGACCTTGTAGGAGGTGATGGGCAGCGAAACTCCGATCTCTTCAACACTGTCGCCGGCTGTGTTGGATTTCCAGGACTTGATATAAATCCGTTCACCCTTGCTTACCGGATAGATTTCCAGGCTGTTGATACCCAGCGGCCATCCGTTCGACATGCTCTTTTCCGGGCGGAAGATGTAGCTGTCGGTTCCAGTCATTCCCGCAATGTTGTCTGACGAGGTCGGCAGGCAGAACTGCGTATGAGAGAGGAAGATCTTCTTACCGGCTTCGTACTTGTTGACCGGATAGGTGTAGAAGTAATCCAGCGGGTGTCCTTCAGCAGTCAGCGGAGTACGAATCGTGCAGTCCAGACCGGTGACCATCGGCTGCGGGCTACCGCCCTCCGACCATGTGAGGCCGTTGTAGGTCACATCGCCGACCTCGATCGGGGTCTTGAACCGGATGACGCCCGTTTCCGTGGCACTGACTTCCACCGTGGCATACTGTGCGCGGTTCATAGCCATGTCCTTGTAGTTGCCGTCGGCATAGACCTGCTCCGTATCGGTGATCCAGATCAGATCGGCCGTACCGGCATCAGCGTTGAGCGTATAGTGGAGTCGGAAGTAGCGGTTATCGTTGTCGAAGAAGGTGCCGTAGCGCGGCATGCCCTTTGCAACGAGTTCCGGCATGAAGTTCTCGTCAGGCACCTCACCGCCCGGCTCCTGAATCATTCCCTGACGGACCTTGACCCAAAGGTTCGATGTGGCGCTGATCAGATACCAGGCATTGCCGGCATCATCCTGCTCCGTGACAATGTAGAGACCGTCGGTATGGAAGTAGAAATCGCTGAAAGGTTTCAGGTTTTCGCCCATCTGTTCGAGCGTGTAGTGTGCAAATTCCGATCCGGTTGCGATTTTCAGGAAGTCGCCGCGCGTGCTGGCGTAGAAGCGGATCCAGTCGCCATCATAATCGTATCGGGCCGTCTTGGGATTGTCCGTATAGTCATTGACAAATAGGTAGTTGCCCGAAGCCTCGCTGCCGCCCTCCTCGGAGTAGACTTCCACGCGCAGCGGAATGTCGTCCGCATAGGGATAGAAGAGGATGCTGCGGAAGTCATCCACGGCAAGCACCTCCCACAGCGTGGGGTGAGCCGCACCGGTCTCCGTGCGTCCGCCGAGGTTGTATTGCTTGGTGTTCGTGGAGACGAATCCGCCGTTTGCCTCGATCGGTTCGTCGAGCTTCGTGTCGGCGACATTCAGCGCGACACTCCGGTCTGCAATGCGGTAGGAGAGCGACTCGAACGAACTTCCGTTGATCGAGACGGGGGCCCATGTCAGGGTGTACTCCGATTCGGAGGTCTCGATTTCGACCGTTCCGCGTTCATGCTTGGCATCGGAGGTCGTAGCGTCGATCCACGTGAATTCGATGCTCTTCGTGGCGCGTTCGAGAGCGTAGCGGGCTACGAAGCGTCCGTTGGCGTCACGAACGATGGCCTTCATGGCGTCGGCGCCGGAGAGGGCTGTCCAGACGAGTTTCTCGCCCAATTGGAGCACATCCCCCGACGTGGCCTTGCGCAACACGAACGAAGTTCCGGATTCAGCACCGACACACGTCACCGTATTGTCGTCATAGGATTCGACGATCAGCCGCCGCTCACGGTAGGCCAGGTCGATGATCGCATCGTTGAGCATCGTGGCGCCGTCGAACTTGATCGAGGCGATGCCACCCTCGTCGAGTCCCGAGACGGTGAAGAGAGCCAGGGCCTGCTCGTTCTCCGATACGGGCGAGTCGGAGGTGACCGAACCGTCGGACAGGAAGTTGAAGAGGATCGTGTAGCTCAACCCTTCGGCCGGAGCATACTCGGTCACCCAGTTGTATTCGAGATCGCTTTCATAGGTCAGCATCTCCTTGACGGCCTTCGATTCGGCTGTTTCGCCGGCCGACGTACCGTCCTCCTTGGTCTGCGACTCCAATCCATCGAGCGAAGCCTCGTCGCGGCAACCCGCAGCGAACGCGATCGTCAGGAGCGTCGTCAGCAATATCGTGATTCGTTTCATGGTGAAGTGTCGGATTATTTAGAGTTTGTAATTCGGGTCATCCTCCTGATAGTTTTTGGTATCGGCCTTGTATTCGGCCCAGAGGGTCTGCTCGTCGGCATCCTCTCCGAGGGCATACTTGAGGGCTGCCTCCCAGCTCCAGGGATTGATCGTCCGCATCGAAGCGTTGATGTTGCGGACGGCATCGGGATCCTTCGTACGCGTCAGCCAGTAGCAGAAGAAGCCCGTCGTCTGGTAACCGGACATCAGACCTCCGTTGACGTTACGCGTCGAGTAGTCGTGGTATCCGGCGATCGTGCGCACGGCGTCAGCCAGGCCTTCGATGGCCGCCCAGGAGACATTCCCTTCGCTGTAAGCAGGGATGCCCTGGGGTTCAAGCTGGAAGCCGTGGACCATTTCGTGGAACAGTACGCCGCGCGTTTCGAGATTGAGTTTGAGCAGCGACTCGTTGGCCGACTTCTGAATCCAGTCGGTCGAGTAGTGGATGTTGATCTTCGGCGAGGAACCACCCTTGTAGGATACCTGGTCGGGCATCGGGTCGAGATAGTACTCGATGTCGGTGATCGGATAGCGCTCGTCCTGATCGTTGAAATAGAGGAAGGTGCAGATCTCGCGGGCGTGCCATTTCAGATAGGCCTGCTTGTCCTGTACGAGTACGTCGTAAAGTTGCGACCCGTCGTCCTCTGCCGTATCGATGAAAGTGATCGTCGGATATTCGAAGTTCTGCCAGTCGACATAGGGGTCTTCGGTGTGGAAGAGGATGTCGGAAAGCGTCACGCGGTCGCCGCCGTTGCCGTGAAAGACGAACTTGTACTGCGTGTAGTTGGCCGGGGCCTCCAAATAGTAGATGTGGTTCTGGAAGCGGGCGATGAATTTCTCATTCGAGCGGCTATCCACTTCGATCCACGAGGTTCCGTCGTTGGATCCGGAGACGCTCCACGATGCGGGGTCGTAGAGGGCTTCGACGGTTCCGAACGACTCGTCCTGATGGATCTCGCCCGACGAAACCAGCGTATAGGCGACAATCTCCCCTGCGTTGCAGGGAACGATGACCTCGACGGTGTTGTCGTCGCCGGTTTCGGCCGAGAAGTAGGTCGTCAAATCGCTGTCCGTGAGGGACGAAGCCTCGGAGGAGGCTGTAGCTCCGATGCCGCCGATCTCCACACTGCCGCCCGGCAGAGGCAGGAAATGGGGTTTTTCATCGGCGCAGGCGCTGCCGAGCATGGCGGCAACGAGCAGATATATGAACTTTTTCATGACTGATAACGTGTTTGTCGATTAGTATCCGTAGTTCTGGTCGCTCTCCGAGATGCCCGAGTTGGCGTCGATTTCGGCCTGCGGAATGGGAAGCGTCAACCGGTAGTCGTCGCCGGTGATGCTCTTGCCCTCGCGCGACATCGTCAGGTTCAGACGCCGGGCATCGAACATCCGGTGTCCTTCCCATACCAGTTCGAGACGGCGCTCCTTGGCGATCTCGGTCATGAAGGCCGATTGCGACGGATAGTCCTGCGAGGTGTACTCCTCATGACGCTGGGCGCGCAGTTCGTTGAGCAGGCGGTTTGCCTCCGTCATGTCGGGATTCTCTCGGCGGGCCAGGGCCTCGGCGGCAATAAGCTGCATCTCCTCGGCGCGGAACATCTTTTCATCCACACGCCCGATGTCCGAAGCGTCGCCGAACCATTTTTTCACCATCCAGACGGGGGATCCGGCGCGGTCACGTCCATATTCGAGGAAGACCGAAGCTCGGATGTCGGTCTCGGCATACTGTTCCCGCAGGTCACTGCTCGGACGGAAGATGCTCGAATAATCTCCGCCAACGAAGAGCGTGCCGATGGTTGCCGAGCCAGCCGGCCGGGAGAGCTGGAAGATCACACCTGCATTCGACTTGTCGAGCCAGACGTTCTGGACCTCGTCCTTCTTGGCGATGGGAACTGCCCGCAGGGCATTGGTCGCGTAGATGTAGGCTTGCGAGTAGAGCCCGTGGTAGAGAGCGACGCGGGCGCGGAGTGCATCGACGGTCGCCCGTGAAATGTAGGCCGTGGAGTTCGAGGCGGTGAGATCGGCCGAGAGGTCGGGAGCCTCGACGGAGAGCATCTCGTAGGCACGGTTCAGGTCGGTCATGATCTGCTCGTAGCAGTCGCCCACGGGTTCGCGGGAAGGATTTCCCACGACGTGGTAATGGCTGACATAAGGGATTCCCTTGGCCTCATCGTCCATGAAGTCGGAGAAGAAGCACAACAATTCGAAGTGCGCGTAGGCGCGGAAGAAGTAGGCGGTTCCGAACGACTCCTGGAGCGAGGCCTCTTCGGATTCGTTGGCCGGTTCGACCTCAGGACCGTAATAGAGAACACGGTTTGCCTGATTGATGATTCCGTAATAGTGGCTCCAAATGCCGCTGACGTCGCCCGATGTGGCGGTGTAGACCCAGTTTGTCAGGTCGGTTCCGGCACCGCCCGAGTCGCCGCCCTGCACGCAGTCGTCGGCGATGTATTCGGTGATGGCGAGTTTCGACCGCAGGCTGACCTTTCCGTAGATGCCCACGACGGCCTTGTGGACGTTCTCCACCGTTCCGAACGCCTTTTCGGGACCGACCATGTCGGTAGGCTCGAGATCCGTGTAGTCGCACGAAGCGAGAGCCACGGCGGCGGAGAGCATCGTTGCGAGAATGGTTTTGTATCGTTTCATTGTCGGATTCGTTGATTAGGTTAGAAATTCATGTCCAGACCGAACGTGATGGTTCTGGGTTTCGGATAGGCCATGATGTCATAGCCGCCATTGACCTCGGGGTCGGCACCCCGGTATCCGGTCCAGGTGTAGAGGTTCTCGCCCTGCGCATAGATCGTCAGGTTACGGATGAAGCGCGTCTTGCGCATCCAGGTTTCGGGCAGGGTCCACGAGAGACGCAGCGTCTTCAGACGCAGGTAGGAGGCATCCTCAAGGAACTGCGAGGCCATGGGCGACGGCTGAATGCCGTCGCGGAAAGCCGGAACGTTCGTCACATCGCCCTCCTTCATCCACATGTTGAGCATGTAGGTGGGTTTGTTGCCGTTGAACTTATGGTTGTCCAGGTACCAGCGCGAGCAGTTCATCACCGTGTAGTCGTAGGCATAGGTAAACTGGGCATCGAGCTGCAGCCCCTTGTAACGCAGGCGCGTCGAAATCCCGCCGAAAACAGGCACCTCATAGGATCCGTAATGGCTGCCCATATAGGCTTTGTTGATGTCGGTGGTCAGCTGCCCGTAGTCGTCGTAGAAGACCGGCATGCCGTTTTCGGGGCTAACACCGGCATAGTAGGCCATGTACCAGGTCCCGATCGGACGGCCCAACTCATAGATGGAATAGCCGTTTATGTAGCGACCTTCGTCATTGGACCACGTGCCGAGATCGGTGATCTTGTTCTTGTTGTAGGTGTAGTTGAATCCGAGGTCCCACTGGAAGTTCTGCGTGCGTATGGGGGTGGTATTGACACCGATCTCGATACCGCGGTTAACGATCGACCCGGCGTTGGCCAGGATGGATCCGAATCCAGAGGTCAGCGAGATATTCTTCGACATGTAGAGGTCCTTGGTCTTGATGTTGTAGAAGTCGAGCGTGAGGTTGAAGCGCGAATCGAAGGCTCCGAAGTCGATACCGACGTTCGTCTGCGCGGAGGTTTCCCAGCGGAGCTCGCTGTTTCCGAGCTGGCTGTGGGCATATCCCGATTCGCCGTTGTAGGAGGAGTTCGAATAACCGTCGAAGGTCCCGAAGTCGCTCACGCCGTCCTGGTTGCCGGTCGTACCGTAGCTGGCGCGGAGTTTGAGCTGGTTGAGCCACTCGATGTTCTGCATCCAGGGCTCCGATGAAATCAGCCAGCTGGCGCCGACCGACCAGAAAGTGGCGCTGGCGTTCTTTTCATAAAATTTCGACGAGGTGTCGTTACGCAGCGACATCGAGAAGTTGTACCGGTTTTTGTAGGAGTAGCTGGCCTGCATGAAGAACGAGAGGAGGTTGCTCATGGTGCGGCCGCCGCCGATCGAGGGCGGATACTGCGAGGCTCCGGTTTTGTCGCCGATGCCGGCTGGGGATTCCATCATGTCGGCATTGAGGTCGTATCCCGTGAAGCTGCTCGTGTACCACCGGCCCTGGAACATCTCCATACCGGCTACGGCATTGAGCGAATGCCCGCCCTCGAACTCCTTGTTCACGTTGATGGTGTTGGTCCAAGTGTAGCGGAAGAGTTCCGAAGCGGTTTCGGAGTAGTATCCGTGGTTGAGCTGTGCTTCGGGGTGGTCACGGTGGAGGGTTGCGGTGTTGCGGTTGTACATGAAGTCCAGACCGAAGTTGCTCTTCACCGAAAGCCAGTCGGTAATCGAAGCCTTCACGTAAGTCGACGCCACGTTTTTCAGCCGTCCTGCGATATTGTCGTAGTATTTGGTGATGAGCGTCGGGTTGTCCTTGTTGTACCAACTGTCGGGGGACTCATAGGGGTATGCAAGCAGGGTTGTGAACCACGGGTTGGTCCAGCCCTGACGGTTATCGCCCGTTTCGGGGTCGGAGAAGCTCGTCGTGCTGTATCCCACGGTCGCCTTCAAACCGACATCAAGCCACCGGGTAGCCTTGTGGTCGATGTTGAAGCGGGCCGAATAACGGTCGAGACTCGATTTTTTGAGGATTCCCTGCTGTGTGAGGTAAGATCCCGATATGAAGAAGCGCGTCTTGTCGTTTCCGCCCGAAATCGAGACGCTGTGCTCCTGCATGAATCCCGTCTGGGTCATCAGGTCCATCCAGTCCGTATCGGTGGAGCGAGCCGAAGCCAGCTTGGCCAGATCGGCTTCGGTGGCTGTTCCCTCCATCTCGCGTTTGAGGATCTGCATCATCGGGTAGAAGTCGCTGTTGGGCTCCGACTGCACGCATTGCAGCTGATATTGGAGGTTCTGTTCGCTGTTCATCATGTCGAGGTAATCGACCAGGAACGAGAATCCGAACTGGTTGCGGTAGTTGATGTTCGTACGCCCGCTCTGTCCGCTCTTGGTCGTGATGACGATCACACCGTTGGCACCGCGCGATCCGTAGATCGCCGTGGCCGAGGCATCCTTGAGCACCTGGATATCGGCAATGTCGTTCGTATTAAGTGCCGCGAAATCAGCCGATTCTACCATCACACCGTCCATGATGTAGAGCGGTGTGTTGCTGCCGTTGATCGATCCCGTACCGCGTACACGGATCGTCAAGTCGTCGCTGCCGGGCTGGCCCGAACCACTGGCGATCATCACACCGGGGGTCTGTCCCTGCAAGCGGTTCTCAAGCGTGGCCGAAGACTGGAATTCGAGTTTCTCGCCGGCTACCTGCGACAGAGCGCCGGTCATTTGAGCGCGGCGTACCGTATTGTAACCGACCACGACAACCTCGTCGAGCCGCTGGGCATCCTCTTCCAAACGCACTTCGATCTGCGTACGTGCATGCACGGCCACCTCCTGGGAGGCATAGCCTATGTAAGAAATAGAGAGTACAGCATCATCCGCACAGGAGATGGTCGTACGCCCGTCAATATCGGTGGACGATCCGGTCGTGGTACCCTTAACCACGACGCTTGCCCCGATGATGGGGCCTGCAGCATCCGAGACGATGACCGTCCGGAGCACCTCTTCCGGCTGTGCCGCGAAAGTCAATGCAGGCAACAGGGCAAGTAGGGCCGCACAAAGCGTGTAAAGTTTTTTCATGAAAAGCAGTTTTAGGTTAATAATTTCAGAATAGATAAACAAGAGATCAACTGGCTGTGTCATGCGTCGTAAAGGCCGGATTTAGTCCGCCCTGCCCAACGCACTTTTTCGGCATAGGCTCGATATTATTAAAGTTCGCTTCGGTTTGATGCAAGTTTAAGGAACCTTTGTCCGAATACCGGGATCGGCCGGACAAAAAAAGTATCTTGATCTGCAAATGGCCTTTTCAGACCCTTTTTATGCAAATCAAGATACCTTTTTCCCCTAAAGGCTGCAATCCGGAAATCTCCTATGGCTGCTGACGATACTCTTTGGGTTTGACGCCATATTTGAGTTGGAACTCGCGATAGAAATAGGACTTGTTTGAGATGCCGACCCGGTACATAACCTCCTGGACCGTCAGCGTAGTGGTCTTCAGCAGCCGGGCTGCCTGCTCGAAGCGCACCTCCTTGATGAACTCGCTGGGAGTGCGCCCCGAAACTTTCTTGAACTTGCGAGAAAAGGCCCGAGGCGTAAATCCGAGCTGCTCGGCAATCAGTTCGATCCGCAGATCCTCACGTTCGAGATGCTCGCAAACGGCTCCGACGACCGCATCCATGAACTCTTTGTCGGTACGATGCATCGCCAGTCCCTAGACCACCGTATAGGCACTTTCGGGAGCATTGTAATACTCCTTGAGCATCCGCCGGCTGGAGATCAGTCGCGCGACCGTGGCACCGAGGACCTGAACCGAGAAAGGCTTGGTCAGGTAGGCGTCAGCCCCGGCCTCCAACCCCTCGATCTGTTCACCTTCGGTTACCTTGGCCGAAACGACGATGATCGGCACGCTGCGCAGGAAACGGTCGCCGCGAACCCGGGCAATCAGGTCCAGACCGTCGTGACCGGCCATCACGATATCGGTCACGATCAGATCAGGGATCATCTCGCCGAGTGCGGAGAGCGCTTCATCAACACTGCAGCACGAGCGTACACGGTAGTCGGCCGAAAGCGCGGATTCGATCAACCAGAGGATATCGCGGTTGTCATCGACAACCAATACGGAGGCCTTGTCATCACGGCGCACGGCGGTAAGCCCGGCAACCGGTTCTGTTGCAGATGCAGTCTCCTCGACTGCCACGGGCTCCTCGGCCGGCTCCCGATACGGAAGCCGCACGGAGAACTCGGTAAATGAGCCGACCTCGCTGCGAACCGATATTTCACCCTCGAGCGCCTGCACCAAACCATGGCAAATGAAGAGACCCAGACCGTTCCGCGACGCCGAGTCGGTATACATGTTGCGGTCCATGCTGTCCAAAATCCGGTAACGGTCGAACACATGGGCAAGCCGTGCGGGTTCAATGCCACGTCCCGAATTCCACACCCGCAGCAAGAAGGTATCGTCCTCCACAACGGCCGTTATCCGGATGCGACCATCGCGGGGCGTGTATTTCATGGCATTTGATAGTAGATTGAGTACAATCTTCTTCAGGAACGAAGCATCGGTATTCCACACCAACCCCGGCGACACCTCCAGTAGCAATTCGATCCCGTTGCGGGCGGCCGCATCGGCAAACGACCGCACCTGCGGCGAAAGCAGTCCGCCAATATCCACCGGAAGGATCCGAACCCGCCCGAACCCCGCCTCCTCAATCTTGCGGAAATCGAGGATCTCCTGGATCAGGTCGTTCAGACTGCGAACATTCTCACGCATCACTTCGGTATATTTGAGCAGTTCGGGATCATGGATGGCCCCGGCAATGCGCTCGTTCATACCATTGATGAGAGTCAGCGGCGTGCATAATTCATGCGAGATATTGACGAAGAAGTTCACCCGCGCTTCAGTGAGCTTTTCGCGCGCCTCCTCTTCGACCCGCCTGACAATCTGCTGCTGCTGACGCTTGTAGTGTCTACGCACGGCCGCGATTACAAGCATCACACAACCGGCGGCCAAAAGCAGGTAGATCACCCGTGCCACGGTCGTGCCATACCACGGCGGCAGAACGACGATCGGCAGCGAATAGACCGCATCGGCAGCATCCAGGACATGGCTTTTGTAACGTACATCAAGCCTGTATGTACCCGGGGCCGGATCGGTGAAGGTCACACGGTTGGTCTTCTGCAATTCAATCCAACTACTCTCGTCGCCGCCAAGACGATACGAATACTCAAAATTTTCACCGTTCAGGTAATCAACCGCAACGAACGACACCGTAAATCCGGCGACTCCCGGTCCAATACGCACGGGCGGAAGGTCGGACAACGTATCACGGCACGGAATCGGGAGCGAGGTTCCGTCAGGAAATTCCACTCCGATGAACTGCAACGGGGGACGATAATCCGCCTGCGGTTCAGACAACGGATCGATCCACACGACCCCGTTCACGCCGCCGAAGAACAGACGTCCCGTGTAGGGGCACTTCCAATAGGCATCGTCGCAAAACTCCGTCACATCGAGATCCGCCGCCGCATAGTTGTGGAAGAAGTCCGTTCGGGGGTTGTACTGTGTAAGGCCCTTGTTCGTACTGAGCCAAATGCAGCCGTATGCATCCTCTAAAACGCCGTGAACCATGTCGTTGGCAATTCCGTTGCGCCGATCGAACTGCCGGATATCGCCTCCGGGGGTCAGATGGATCAGCCTCGAACTGGTTCCGCAATAGAGCCCCGAACTGCGGCTGCGGCACAGGCTCAGCAGATCGCCCAAAGCCCGACGCTGCAAGCGTTGCATGTCCACGAAATCATAGTCCTTCGTACGGATGTTGAAACGTATCAGTCCGTAACCGCCGCGCAGACCGAGCAGCAGGGTCGAATCGCTCTCGCGGATCATCGCGTAAAACCCATTGCAGTCGCGGCTTCCCATGCGGAACCGGTAGCGACGCATTGAACGGATGACGGGCCGGTCTTCCGAACCGAGTGTCAATTCGATCAACGCCTCGGTATCACTTGCCACGAAGAGCGTCGAGGAGTCGGTTTGGCAAATCTCGTGCACGTGTCTGATCTCGGACATCCCTTCCGGAGCATGAAGCGTCCGGATCCGGCCGTCGCGGTAATCATAACAGGAAATTCCGGGCCCTGACGACCCAATCCACAACAGATCGCCTACTCCGGGACAAAACGCGAAAACCTCATTGCTCGAAAGCCCGTTGCGAGTGTCAAACCGCGTGATGGCCGCTGCAAAATCGCGCAAGGGACGCCCCATCGCACCGCAAGCCGCATAGTCGCGGATACGGATCACGCCGCCGCCCTTCGTCCCAATCCAGAGCGAGCCTTCGTGGTCCGTATGGAGAGCCCGTACGGGGTTGAACACCTTCTCTGGCAGATCGGACATGAGCAACGTCGTAAAAGAGGCCTGTTTGTCGCAATACATGAAAGCTCCGTAACCATCGGTTCCTACCCAAAGGATATCCTGATAGCGATCGGGCCAGAGACAGAAAACCCGGTAGTCGGGAGCGATCATCTCGCATGGACCTCCCGCACGGGGCACACGGCCCAGTCCTCCGCCGAAAAAACCGACATAAACATAGGAATCAAAGGACCGGACGGCCGATGCGGTCAGCCCCCGCTCTCCGAGAGTCGAAAGGTCGGAGAGATAAACCGCCCTCCCCTTGCGGCAATCATAACGCCACAACAGCCCCGCATCATCGACAAAACAGAGTTCACCTCCGGACCAAGAGGCCTTCCGAACCGAAGTTTCCGAAATCCGCTCTGCGGATTCTTGGACCAAATGGACAGCCCCGGTCAATTCCATCCGATAGCGGGTCAGCATCCCGTCTCGCGCAAGCATCGCGAACGAGCCGACCGATTCAGCCCAGACGGCGACCACATCAGCCCTGCGGACTCCAGACATCGGTATTTCGACAAACGTTCCGCCACCAGGGCGATAACAGGCAACAAACCCGTCACCGGAAAAGAGCAGCGTATTGCCTTCCCCGTCCGAGACGATGTTGTCCGCCTCGACCGCCTCCATCATGTAGCTCTCGGTCACACGCCGCTCGTCAAGCGAAAACTTATTGACTCCCAAAGAAGTAGCAATCCACAGAAACCCCGATTCGGCCGGAACGATCCGCAATATAATATTACTTGACAGAGAAAGGTCGTTATCGAGCTCCATGCGGTAGACGAACGTCTCCTTACCGTCGTAAAGATGCAGGCCGTCATAGGTACCGACCCACATGTTGCCCATCTCATCCTGATACATTGCCAGCACAGCATTGTTCGCAAGCTGCATGCTCGAGGCCACAAGCTTACGTCCTGTCGCGACACCCGCATCGGCAGGCAGGAGCGACAGAAGCAACAACACGAAAAGAAGCGATCGTCGGATACGGTTCATCGAAGCGAATTCAATTCAAACGATAAAAGACCATTTACCCTATAAAGGTACGAAGATTTCGGAAAAGCGCAAAATGCGCCGTCCCCCTCAGCGAGGGACGGCGCCAGCATCGCGGTTTCGGACCGTCCGGACAGAAGGCCTGCTATTCGATCACGGCAGCCCAGCCTCCGTTGCGGGTCATGCGGATGTCGATCCGCTCCGAAGCATCGACCTGACGGACCCGGCGCCGGTAGTCCATGGCCTGCAGGTCGGCATTCACACCGTCCTCGAACGAGGTCATCCGGAACTGTCGTCCGGCGGGCAGGAAGTCGAGGCTGAGGCTCATCTCGAAAGGTTTGTCGGCCGCAATGCCGCCGATGTACCAGCGGTCGCCCTTGCGGCGCGCCACGACCAGTTGCTCTCCCGCTACGGCATGCAACACGCGCAGCTCGTCCCACGTCGTAGGTACCGAAGCGATGAACTCCGTGCAGGGATGTTCACGCTCATAGAGCACCGGATTGTCGGCAAGCATCTGAAGCGGGCTTTCGAAAACGACGTAAAGCGCCATCTGGTAGGCCCGTGTTCCCGAGCCCATCGGATTGGCTCCCGTCGAGCGGTTCTCCTCGGGTTGCGACGAGAACATCGACCCGGGCGTGAAATCCATCGGTCCGACGGCATTGCGGATGAAAGGCAGCAGATTGCTGTTCTCGGGGCGGCAGCGGCCGCCCTGCTCGAGACCCAGCACCCCTTCGTAAGTGAGCAGGTTCGGATAGGTGCGGTAAAGTCCCTTCGGGGTATAAGATCCGTGCATGTCCACCAGCAGGTGATGTTCGGCAGCACACCGGGCCACCCGCTCGTAGAAACCGACCATCCACTGGTCGCTGCGGTCCATGAAGTCGATCTTCATACCGGCGACACCCCACTCTTCGAGCGTCGCGAACAGGCGTTCCATCTCCTGCTCGACCGAGAGCCACGTGAACCAGAGGATGATCCGCACGTTGCGCTCCCGGCCGTAAGCGATCAGCTCCTTGAGGTCGAGTTCCGGATTGGGATGGAAGACATCGGTCGTCGAGACCGACCACCCTTCATCCATAATAATATAAGGTATGCCGTAACGGGCGGCAAAGTCGATGTAGTAGCGGTACGACTCGGTGTTGCGGCCGGCCCGGAAATCGACACCCGTCAGGCGCATGCCGTTCCACCAGTCCCAACTCACCTGCCCGGGCTTCACCCAGCTCCAGTCCTCCGCGGCAGCCGGTTCGGAGAGCAGCCATACCAGCTCGTTGCGTACCAGGTCGGCATCCTCGTCGGCCACCACGGCCAGACGCCACGGGAAACTCCGCGTACCCTGCGTGCGGGCGATGAAAGGCTCCTCGGAACGGATCTTCAGACTCCGGTCACCATCGGGGCCGTACTCGGCCGGCACTCGCGGGAAACGCGCCTCGAAGGCCCCCTGTCCGTCGCGGTGAAGAAACATGCAGGGGTAATCGCGCACGTCGGCCTCGGCCAGCAGCACCTTGAAATCCCCGCCGAGCGAGGCCAGCACCGGCAGGTAGGTCATCCGCTCCGCATCGTCCGCTTCGGAGAGTGCCACCCGCGTATAAGGCTCCTCATACATCGTGCGGAAACCGCCGACGGAGGAGACCCACGCCTCGGCACCCGGCTCCAGGCCGATGCGGCAGCACTCGTCCCGGACCTCGATCTCGCCCGGCAGCGAGGTAACGAAACGGTAGGCCGCGCCATCGTCGAACAGACGGAACTCCAGGGCATAATCGCCCGCGAATTCGAGCAGCAGCCCGTTGTAGCGGTTGCGGACCTCGGTCCCCTTCGTGGGGTTCGTCCGCGGAAGCAGTTCATCTACGGAGGAGCGTTTCACGCGGCGCAGCCGGGGGTTCTCGCCCAGCGTGCGGTCGGCCAGAGAGAGGGCCGCCTCCCAATCGGGGATGAGCGTCCGTCCGCCCGCCTGCAGCGTACAGCCGATCCGCTCGCCGACATGTACGGTCAAATGCAGCGAGCCGTCGGGCGAAGCCAGTTCAAGCTCCCGGGCATGCACCGCACCGCAGAAGGCCAGCGTACAGGCCAACATCCAAACAAGTCTCTTCATCTTCGGAATATCGTTTTTCGGTTGTATGAAAAAGGGGCCGCAGCCAATGCCGCGGCCCCCGTATCGAGGCAGGCTACTCGATCTCGATCGAATTCAGCAGATCGACCTTGCCTTCGTTCACCAGCTTGAGGATCAGCTCGCCGAAGAGCGTGTTCTGCCAGGCGAACCAGGCGCGGGTGAAATCAGCAGGATCATTGACATTGAACGACTCGTGCATGAAGCCCGTGCCGGCATCGGTCGTCATGAGCATCTCGATGCAGCGCTTGATCTCGGCATCGTCCTGCGACGTGAAGGCCTTCATCATGATACTCATGGGCCAGGCCATGTCGTAACCCACATGCGGGCCGCCGATACCCTCGCCCGCCGTACCGCGGAAGAAGTAGGGGTTCGACTCGCTCCACACGAAGCGGCGCGTATTCTGGTAGATCGGGTCATTGACATCCACATCGCCCAGGTAGGGCATGGCCAGCAGGCTCGGAACGTTGGCATCGTCCATCAGGAAGCGGTTGCCGAAGCCGTCCACCTCGAAGGCATAGATCGTACCGAATTCGGGGTGGTTGTAGGTGGCGTACTTCTTGAGCGCGGTCTCCACCTCGTCGGCCAGGGCCGTGCACTCGGCGGCCATCTCGGGCTTGCCGCTCACCTCCGTCAGGATCTCGGCGGCCTTGCGCAGCGACGTCACGGCGAAGAAGTTCGACGGCACGAGGAACAGGAAGGTCGTGGCATCATCCGACGGACGGAACGCCGAGGCGATCAGTCCCACGGGATTCACCGGATTGCCCTTGCCGGCGTTGCAGACCGTATCGAGCTGCCGGTCGGTCACGCGCAGGAAGGTGTAGGGGCCCACGCCCTCCTTGCGCTGCTGCTCGCGGAACGTGCGGAGGATGTTCTCGATGGCGGCCATCCAGTGTTCGTCGAAGATCGACGTGTCACCGGTCACCTTCCAGTACTCGTAGGCCAGACGGATCGGGTAGCAGAGCGAGTCGATCTCCCACTTGCGCTCGTGAAGTTCGGGGCGCATGTCGGTCTGGTCGCTCATCCACTGGTGATCGGGATTCGGGTCCTCGGGGTCGAGGAAGGCGTTAGCGTAGGGATCCAGCTCGATGCACTTGAACTGGCGGCGGATCACGCCGGCGATCATGTGGCGCAGCTCCTCGTCCTTGTTGGCCAGCTGCACGTAAGGCCACACCTGGGCGCCCGAGTCACGGAGCCACATGGCATGGATGTCACCCGTGTAGACCATCGAGTCGTCCTTGCCGTTCTCGTCCTTGCGCGTCCAACGCACGGTCGTGTCGAGCGTGTTCGGGAAGCAGTTCTCGAACATCCACGCCAGGCGGGCGTTGGTCAGCACGCTCTTCACGCGGGCGATCTCGGCCTCGACGGCCTTCGACGTAAAGAGACGGTCGCCCTTGGCCGGACGGTTTGTCTTGGCATACTTCTTCGCCGCAGGACGGGCCACCCGCGTATTGTCGGCCTCCATCATAACCTGCGTGCACTCCGCCATGCGGCGGGGGGCCGGCTCCGAAGCCGTTACGGTTCCGGCGGCAAGCAGCGCGGCGGCTGCCATGCAAATCCGGGATAAATCGGTTTTCGTCATCGTTTTGCTTTTTGGTTTTTATCGGTTTTCTTAGTTTCTGTTCTGTCCGTCACTTGCCGGCCGTCAATCCGAGGCGGTGGATGCGTGCATACATCTCCACCATCGCCGCCTGCGTCAGCAGCCACTTCTCCGACTGGCGGTCGGCACCCGTGAAGTCGGTCTCGAAGAGCCCGTATTCGTCACGTGCATGGTTCCACGCATAGTCGAGACTCCGACGCACGGCATCGACATAGGTTGTGTTGCCGTCCACGCCGTAAAGTTCGATCAGACCGCGCACCATCACGGCCGAGAACCAGACGTTGCCCTTGCGGAGGATGCGGAACGCCTCGCCGCCCTCGGGCGTGAACTCCTCGAAGAAGAAGTCGTAGCAGGCCGCCGCCGTACGCTGCGCCTCTTTCAGGAAGTGCTCCTCGCCCGTAGCCTTGTAGAGCAGCACGCCGGCCTGAACCATCTGTCCGCTGTTGTAGGCGTACTTCGCCCGGGAGATGTTGCCGTCGAGCGACACGTTGTCGAAATAGAGGCCGTCGGTGGTATCCTCCAACCGCTCACGCGTCCACGCATAGAGGGCCTTGCCCTGCTCGAGGTAGTGCGGGTCCTTTGTCGCGGCATGGAGCTTGAGCGCATAGACCGTGCCCGGAGCGTTCGAGCAGGTGTTTTTCGAATGTTTCTTCTGCTCGCACCAGTAGATGCCGCCGCCCAGCACGTCGTCCATGCCGCTCTCGATGAAACGCCAGATCATCCGTGCGCTTTCGAGGTACCGCTCGTCACCCGTAGTGGCGTAGAGGTCGCAGAAGTCGATGCCCAGCCAGACATTATCGTCGTAGAAGCGGTCCGAAGCGGGAGCCGAATGGATGTAGGAGGAGTAGGCCGCGGGCATGCGCACCGTATCGAGGTACTCGGCCAGTCCGGGCAGCACCCGCTCATCGACTACCGTACGGTACGAGGGGTCGGATTCGAGAATGGCGCTCGCGGCCGACAGCGTGCCCGAGAAGGGCCACAAATAGGAATAGGGATTCGGACGGGCCTGATCCTCCGAGGCCAGGTAACCGGCCTTGTAATCGGCGTTGAACGGGTGGTTCTCACGCAGCAGACAGTTTTCGGGGACCCCGTAGCGGGCGTAGATCGTGTCAAGCGTCGCCTTCGCGCGCTCCAGTTCACAAGCCGCATCCTGCGTGGCCGTACCGTTGCAGGCTGTCAGCAGGCAGGCTGCCGCAGCAGCCAGAAATAGAGATTGCTTCATCGGTTCTATGGGATATTGGGATTATGTCCGGATTTGCTACAGGGCAGGGGTCGGAGTCGTATAGCGCTCCTTGCGCGTGCGGAGCGCCTTGTTGATCCCCTTGACCACCATCGGTTCCATGAGCGTGTAGCCGTAGAGGGTCGGATGGCATCCGTCCTCCGAAAAGCGTGCGTCGAGGCCGCCCTGTCCGTTATCGAACGCCGAGTGGTAATCGACGTAGACGATTCCCTGTCGGGCGGCATACTCCCTGAGCAGGGCATTGAGCGCGCGGACCTTCTCGGCCGGCGCGATCTCGGGCCGCCACGAGAAACGGTCGCACGGCAGCACGGAGCAGAGCACCACGCGGATGCCGTTGTACTCGGCCAGCTCGCACATCGAAACGATGTTTCCGAAGGTATTCTCGAGCGAGATCGGGCCCTGGTTCTGCGCGATGTCATTGATGCCGGCCAGGATCACCACCGCCCGCGGGTGAAGGTCGATCACGTCGCGGCGGAAACGGGCCAGCATCTCGAGCGTCGTCTGGCCGCTGATGCCGCGTCCCACAAAGTGGTTCCGGGTAAAGAATTCGGAATCGATCGAAGCCCAGTTGTCGGTGATCGAATTGCCCATGAAGACCGCCTCGACGGATTGTCCCGCCAGTTCGGCGTTCTGACGCTCGTAGCGTCCGTACTGTGCCCAGTCCCGGTTCTCCTGAGCCGGGAGCGCCGCGGCGCAGAAAAGCGCCAGCGACAACAAAAGGATTTTCTTCATATCAGGTTGTTTGTCGGTTTCAGGTTTTGCGAGAACAAAAGTAGGAAACCCCGGAGAAACCGCAGTCCGTATCCATGAAGAAATAGTATGTTTTTATGCCAAACCCGTCAATTGGACATCCTGAAGACAAAAAAAGCCTTTCAAGACGCTCAAACACACAAAACCGAAGCAGACGGCCGGATCATCGTGTCTGAATTCAGGACCATTTTCGCAGATGTTTGTCCGTTTTTCGGGTAAAAATTCATATTTTTGCACTATCCGAAACCAACTCGAACCAACACCGCTGCACATGATACGGAAAATCCTGTTCTCCGCCTGTCTGCTGTTGTCGGCTGCAGCTGCGGCCGCCGACAACCTCCGTCAGATTTCAAGCCGCGAGGGTATCTCGAACAACGCCATACTCTCACTGGCACAAGACCGTCACGGATACGTCTGGGTCGGCACCTGCGACGGACTGAACATGTGGGACGGCGAACGGATGCACCTGTACCCGAACGACTGGAGCGGCAACGAGCCGCTCTCGGGAAACCTCATCGAGGAAATCGCCGTGACGACCGACTCGCTCTTCTGGCTCCGCACCAACTACGGACTCGACCTGTTCGATCCCGATACCAAGCGGGTCGAGCGGCATCCCGATTTCCAGGGGTTGTACCGCATCGTGACGCGCCGCAGCGACGAGATCGTCGTCTTTTCGCCCGAAGAGCTGTGCAACGCCTACGATCCCGTGCAGCACCGCTTCGTGCGGGTCGGCATGCCCGCAGGCATCCGCTACGAGGAGCTGCTCGCCCTGCAGTTCGACACGGAGGACAACCTCTGGCTACTCTCCCGCCGGGGCATCTTCCGCATTCCGACCCACTTCGCCACGGGCGACAGTGCGCTCCGATTCGGACTCCCCGAACGGATCCCGACACCCGGCCTTCCCGAATACGCCTTTACCGACTGCGGCCGCATCTACTACATCGATCAGGCCGGAACACTCTACGAGTTCCTTCCCGACGGGTGCCAGTCGGTCTATCTCAAGGAGATGCACGACGAGATCGCCGGGATGGGCAGCGTGTCGAGCATCATCCGTGACGGCCGGGACTACATCGTCTCGTTCCAGACCAACGGCGTCATCCGTCTGCGCACCACCCCCGAACAGCGCGAGAAGTTCATCTCCGAACACATCAACATCGACTGCGGCGTCTTCTCGCTGCTGCGCGACAGCCGACAGGAGATCGTCTGGATCGGCACCGACGGACAAGGGCTCTTCCAGCGTACGCGCAACGCCCACTCGTTCCGCTCGGTTCCCTTCTCAGCCCTGCCCTACAACCTCTCGAAACCCGTCCGGGCCATTCACTGCGACCGCGAAGGGACGCTCTGGATCGGCACCAAGGGCGAGGGCATCCTCCGCATCGAGGAGTTCCATGCCCGCAAACGGTTCGGCTCCGACCACACCTCGCAGATCACCACCCGCAACAGCCAGCTGATCGACAACTCGGTCTACGTCTTCGCCGGGAGCCGGCGCGACCTGCTCTGGATCGGCACCGAAGGTTCGGGGCTGAACTACTACTCCTACCGCGACCGCTCGCTGCACACGCTCCGCACGCCCGACGAACTGAAATACGTCCACGCCCTCTACGAGAGCTCGCCCGACACGCTGTGGGTGGCCACGGTGGGCTGCGGCGTCTTCCGCCTCGTGCTCGGCGGCGAAGGACCCTGCCCCACGATCCGCGACTGCACGAAGCTCCATTTCAACGACGTACTGGAGATCAAGAACTTCTTCTTCGCGCTCTGCCCCGAGGACGAGCGGACCATCTGGTTCGGAAACCGCGGCGAGGGGGCCGTGCGCTACGATGTGGAACGCGACACGTCGCGCATCTACCGCTTCGACCAGGGCGGCG
>ULUB01082787.1_pt1 | contig 20225 bp, 16 predicted proteins | sample 1958111 | NCBI WGS metagenome assembly ULUB01 (sample SAMEA4835749, study PRJEB28245) | human gut metagenome | biome: gut microbiome; material: fecal sample | place: Denmark | collected 2008
AGTTAAAAAATAAGCTTAAAATCTTTTAGGATTTTTTATGAATAATGCTATTTTAACCTAAGAAAATAAAGATGTATGTATTCTGTAATAATATATTATGTTTAATCAAAATAAAAACGAATTACTGTTAAAATGTAAAATAATTCGTATACTAATATTAAATATTGTAAAAAAACGTTTACATTTCAAGAAGTATTTTCTTGTTTTTGGTTTATTTGTGACCAATTCTCTTATTGTATTGATTTTATAAATATGATAAAATAGATATGCAAAAAAAATATATTAGTGCCGTACGGAGGAACGTTATGAAAATAACATTAAAACATTTAACTAAGGTTTTCGAAAATAAGAAAGCCAAAACTAAAGTTGTTGCTGTCAACGATTTAGACGTTGAAATTCCTTCAGGAAAGCTTATTGGTCTATTAGGACCTTCAGGTTGTGGTAAGTCAACAACCTTATTTATGCTAAGCGGACTTGAACAGCCAACTTCAGGTAACATTATTTTTGGTGATGACGATGTTACAACTCTAGCACCAGAAAAGAGAGGTATTGGTTTAGTATTCCAAAACTACGCATTATATCCTCATATGACTGTAGAACAAAATATTATGTTCCCACTTGAGAATATGCGTGTTCCTAAGGATGAAGCAAAGCAAAGAGCATTTGATGCGGCTAAGCTTGTTCAAATTGAAGGATTATTAAATCGTAGACCAAGTGAATTATCAGGTGGTCAACAGCAACGTGTTGCAATTGCTCGTGCCCTTGTAAAGATGCCAAGTGTATTATTGCTTGATGAGCCTCTTTCTAACCTAGATGCAAGACTTCGTCTTCAAACTCGTGAGGAAATCAAACGTATTCAGGTTGAAACTGGTATTACAACTATCTTCGTAACACATGACCAAGAAGAAGCAATGTCTATTTGTGATTCAATTCTTGTTATGAAGGAAGGAGTTGTTCAACAAATGGGAAATCCTCAGGAAATTTATGATGATCCTGCTAACCTATTCGTTGCTAACTTCTTAGGTACTCCACCTATTAATATCTTTAGAGGTGTAATTAAAGATCATGGTGTATATATTGATGATGAAAAGATTATGGACACTAATCACGATGATCAAGAGGTTTACGTTGCAATCCGTCCTGAAGGATATATCTTCAATGATAATAAGGGTGTATTAACTCTTCAAAAACAAAATATTGAAGTTATGGGACGCGATAAGTCAATTGTTTCTAAGCATGCTGCTTCAACTAAGCCAACTGTAAGAACAATAATTGACTCTGATATTAAATTACCTGACTCAACAGAACTTAAGTTTGATTTGAAACCAAACAAAGTATTCATATTCAATAAGGACAGTGAAATGAGGTTGAGATAATGGCAAATCAAGAAGAAAAAAAGGACAATGCATTTGTCGGTTTCTTCAAGAAGATTGGCACATCAACTAAAAGCTGGTTTAAAGATAAAGGACTAGCGATGAAAGAGTGGGGCCAAAATTCAAAAGAAGCTACAAAAGCATGGTGGGGACGTCTTCGTGGACGTACATTTAAAGAAAATATGAAGGCATTTGGTAGAGTTTGCTATAACAATAAAGGGTGGTTATGGATTTTACCAGCATTTATATTACTATGTATTTTTACATTCTATCCTATTGTAAATACGTTTATCACAGCATTTAAAGAAAACTATAATCGTTTAAATGGTTCATTTGCAGGTATTGGTTTTGGTAATTTTAAAACTGCTGTTACAGATAATTTTTTCTTAGTATGCTTAAGAAATACAGTATTATTTGCATTTATATCTGTACCATTATCAACAATTCTTGCTCTTCTGATATCTGTTGCTTTAGCATCTATTAAACCTTTACAAAAGGCATATCAATCAATTTTGTTCTTGCCTTATTTAACAAATGCACTTTCAATTGGTGCAGTTTTCGCAGCTATGTTTAATGTAGTTGGTACAAAAGCACAACTTGCCAATGGTAAAGGCACATGGGGTCTTATTAATAATATGTTCGGAAGCCATATTCACTGGGTAGATGGTGATGCATCTACAATTGCGATGATGATTGTAGTTATTGTTTACGAAGTATGGTCTGGTCTACCATTTAAGATCTTAATTTTATTTGGTGCTTTACAAAATGTTAATAAACAATATTATGATGCAGCTAAGGTTGATGGAGCTAATAAGTTTACAACATTGTGGCGAATTACAGTTCCACTTATTTCCCCAATGATTTCATACTTAGTGATTACCGGATTTATTGGTGGATTTAAGTCATATACTGCTATTGTTGGTATTTTTGGTAATAAAATGGGCCCTTCAAATCAATACGAAATGGGTACAATCGTCGGATTGATTTATAAGTATTTAGGTGAACCAACTGGTGTAGGTACTGCCTCAGCAGCTGCGTTAATTCTATTTGGTTTAATTATGATATTTACTTTCATTAATATGCAAGTAAGTAAGAAACGTGTACATTATTAGGAGGTATAATATGACAGAAATAAATAATAATATATCCTCTGAAAACTTAAATATCGATATTGCTAAGCAATTAAAAAAACAAAAAGCACTAAAAATAACAAAAAGTGTTATTGCTTATGTATTTTTAACAATATTCGCAATATTTGCGTTGCTTCCATTTTATTGGATGATTCTTTCATCATTGAAAACTGAGACAGTTTATCGTGAACCAATTCCAACATTCTTTGTTAAACCAAGTGAATTGCAGTGGAAGAATTATCAAACTGTTGTTCAATATGGTAATAATCTATTTGGAAGTATGCTATTAAATACCATCATTGTTGGTATTGTATCGACTTTACTTGGTATTATTGTAACTATTATTACTGCATATGCATTCGCTAAAATGGAATTTAAGGGTAAGAATTTCTTGTTCTCATTACTTTTAGCTACAATGATGATTCCTGGTGAATTATTCACAATTACAAATTTCTTGACTGTAAATAATTTAGGTTGGACAAAATCATACACTGTAATGATTCTTCCATTCCTAGTAAGTGTATTCTATATTTATCTTTTAAGAAATGCATTTAAGCAAATTCCTGATAGCTTATATAAAGCTGCAAAGGTTGATGGATGTAGTGATGTTAAATATCTTGTTAAGGTAATGGTTCCTCTTACAGCACCTACCTTAATTTCAATTATTTTGTTAAAGTTTATTGGAACTTGGAATTCCTATATTTGGCCTCGTTTAGCTAATGGTGGCTCAGAAGAATGGCAATTACTTTCTAACTGGGTATCAAAGGGCTTTACAGCTGCAGGATCTTCTGAATCCCTTACAACTTTGAAAATGGCTGCCGCTACCATGGTATCTTTACCATTATTAATATTATTCATTTGCTTTAGAAAATATATTATGCGTGGAGTATCAAAGAGCGGAATTAAGGGCTAGGATTTATTAATTACATATTGGATAAGGGTATACAAAAAACAAAGGAGAAATATTAAAAAATGAAAACATTAAAAGTTTTAAGTACGGCTGCTATTGCTGGTCTTGGTATCGCAGCATTAGCTTCATGTGGAGGAAGTAAAGAAAAAGCAATTACATTTTATAATACATGTGGTCAAAACCTACAAACTAAGATTTCAGAGGCTATAGAAGCTTTTGAAGCTAAGTACGGCTGGAAGGTTGAATCAACTCAAATTGGTGGGTATGATGATGTATATTCAACATGTATCGCTGGTTTAACTGCAAATGCTCAACCTAATATTGCATATGCGTATTCAGATCACGTTGCAGCATATATTCAATCAGGTAAGGTTCTAGATTTAAATCAATTTATTGATAGTACAAAAGAAGTTAATGGAACTAAGCTTGGCTATACAGCTGATGAAAAGGCTGATTTCGTTAAGGGTTATTATGATGAAGGTCTTGCAAAGAACTATGCTGATTATTCATCATATGGCTTTACAGAAAATTCAATGCTTACAATGCCTTTTTCTAAATCAACAGAATTAATGTATGTTAACGTAACTGCAATGAAGGCTGCTGGTGTAGAGACTATTCCAACAACTTGGGATGAATTATGGGATGCATGTGATAAGATTAAGGCAAAGTATGATGGTTCTACTCCATTCTGCTATGACTCAGAGTCTAACTGGTTAATTAATATGTGTAAGCAAAATGGTTGGAACTATACATCAGCATCTGAACCACATCTAGCATTTAAGGATGATGCAAACCTAGCTAAGTGGATGGATACTTTAAATGAAAAGTATGAAAAAGGTATTATCGCAACTCAAACTACTTATGGTGCATATACATCAGGTCTATTTACAGCAGGTGTAGAAGATGGTGGATGTGTATTCTGTATTGGTTCATCAGGTGGTGCATCTTATCAAGCAACAGATAAATTTGAATGGGCAGTTGCTCCTATTCCTGGAACAAAGGCTTCTAATGGTGAAGTAAATAAGTCTGTTATTTCACAAGGACCATCTCTAGTATTATTTGATTCTGGTGATGAAGAAGTAAATGAAATGACTTGGTTATTTGTTAAGTCAATTCTTGAGCCTGAATTCCAATCAACATTCTCTCAAACTTCAGGTTATAACCCTGTTCGTAATTCAACATTTGATATTGCTGACTATAAAGCTTTCTTAGCTAAGGATACAATTGTTGCTCAAGCAGCAAAAACAGCAAGTGGTTTAACTGACTGGTTCTATACATCTCCTGCATTCAAGGGTTCTGCCGATGCTCGTCAATATATTGGTTCAGCATTAGTTTCTGCAATTAAGGGTGAAGCAACAGGTGTAGATGCTCTTGCAACTGCATATAAGAATTGTGGCGGTAGATAATTAATGAATCTTCTAAAAAAAATATCTCTATCAATGCTAGCGGTTATTGGTCTTGCATCAATAACTGCTTGCGGGGGATTTAACAAGGATAAGGGATATACAGATATCACATCAAAATTAAACCTTACAAAGGAATATAATGGAAAAAGTTTTTTTGATGATGGTATAGGTGTTGCCGAGGTTGAACGTTTAACCGATGGCGATACAACAACATTTAGACTTCCTGTAGCTTCTAAGGATGGTAAATCAACCGCTACTATTAGATATCATGGAATTAATACACCAGAATCAACTGGTTCAGTTGATAAATGGGGTAAATCAGCCTCTAAATACAATTATAATCGTTTAGAGCATGCCTACCAGATTGTAATTGAATCTGTCATGGATTCTAAGACTGGTAAGCCATCTGTTGATTCTAATGGTACAAGATATTTAGGCTATGTATGGTATCGTAATAGCGAATCTGATACATTTAAGAATTTAAATCTTGAATTAACCGAAAATGGTTATACAGATGTTGTATCTCCAATTGGAGATTATAAATCTTATTTTGACGAAGCAAAGGCTTTTGCAAAGAAGCATAAGATGCATTTGTGGTCAAATGATGATGATCCAAATTATAATCCAAATCCTGTAGCAACTACAGTTGAGGAAATGGTTAAGGATCTAGCATTAGAGACTCCTACGTTGTATTCTCTTGATAATGAAGTTGGTGCTAAGGTAGTATTTACAGCAACAATTTTAAATCATACGGAAAATAATACTCACTATTATACAGTTGGTTCAATTGGATCTGATGGTAAGCTATATACTATGAGTATGTATGGAGCTTATGGTAGTGCACCTATCAATAGTAGTAAATATTTAACAATTGGTTCAACATACCATATTGTTGCAAATATTCAAAAGTACAATGGTAAATTCCAAATTTCTGGTATTGAGTTCTCAATTGGTAAAAAGGATGATGCTCATACACATCTTCTATCAATCGACGATTATATTCTATTTAATTCACAAAACTCTAAGTTTAATGATAAATCAGAAACAGGTTTATATGGAGATTTAGTTGTTGAAAGTGCTACATTTGAAAATAACACTTTGAAGATTGTAGGTAATGCTCTTGATTATAAGGGCTCAGCTACATCACAGAAGTACACTGTTGTTGTAAATAATGTTACTTCTTATGACGTAAATTCATTAACAGGAAAATCAATTTCTTGTGGTGGTTTTAAAAATGCTGCTGGTGAGATTGTAATCTTATCAACAAGTGATTTGATAATAAGATAAAGTATAAAACAAAGGAGAAAATAAAAATGAAGTTTAGAAAAACTTTAAAAGTTCTAGCTGCATCAGCTTTATTATTTGGTACAGTAGGACTAGCTACAGCATGTGGCGATAATAATGGTGGAACTACAGATGTTAAGGGATTAATTATTAATGAAGACGCTAAGGTTATTCGTGGTGATTTTAACTTAGTTGATAAGTATCTTGGCTGTGATTTAACTTGGACTTCTTCAAATGAAAATGTTGCAAAGATTACAAAGGGTGAAGGAACTTATAAGGTTATTATTACAAGACCTGATAAGGATACTGATGTAACTTTAACAGCAACTTCTGGTAAATATACAAAGGAATTTAAGATTACAGTTCCTGCAATCGATGTATCTGAAATAGCAGGTGCATATACATTTGCTAATAACAAGAAAACATTAAAGACTGGTTCATATGATCTTGAAGCAAAGGCTACTTATAGTGGTAAGGAAGCTACAATTGCTTGGGCTGTTGATGAAGCACAAGCTTCAATTGCAAAGGTAGAAAATGGAAAGTTAGTTATAACTGCAACGGCAGAAAAGACAACTATAACATTAAAAGCTACATTTACATATAATAATGCAACATCAATTAAGAAGTATAGTGTTGTTGCTTATGATAGTCCTCTTGGGAATCCAGTATTAACTGTAACACCTGAAAACTTCAAGACTGCAACAGGAATTAAGATGGATAAAGTTGTTGAAAATACAGCTCATCCAGACGAGTTCACAATGAGTAAGCAAGGTTCATATATGACTGCTTATTCAACAAAGGATATTAAGCAAATTACAATTGAAGTATATGGCTCATATGATAATCTTAAGGTATATGCTGGTGGTTCAGCATCTGGTGATGCTATTACGTCAACATCTGAAACTATTTCTAATGGTAAGAAGTATACTTATCAATTTGCAGCTGGTGTAAATCAATTCTATATTGAAAACCCATCAGATTATGCTGTTCAATTATTTAGTTTATCAGTTTATACAGATGGAATTTTATCAGCTGTAGCACCTGCTCATTTTGATTCAACTAACTTTAAGTCAACTTCAACTGTTACTTTCAATGAAGGTGTAGTTGAAAATACCAAATTCCCTCAAGAATTTACTTTCAACAAGAAATCAGATTCAACAACTGCAGCTATGACTGTTAATAATGAAAATGGTGTTGCGATGATTCAAGCAGAAGTATATGGTACATATGATAATATGAAGTTATATGCTGGTACTGATGATAAGGGTACTGAAGTAAAGGCAACTTCATCTGAAAAGAATGCCAAGGGAGATGCTGTAATTTATACTTATGTTCTTCCTGCAAATACTAAGGCAGCATATTTTGTAAATCCTTCTGCATACGCTGTTCAAATGTATAATATTTGGGTATATGAAGGAACTACTATTCAACAACCTAAGGCTGAGACTGAGACAGTAGATTATGAAAAACTTTTAGATACTGCAAGTAAACTTTTCAAGGGTAATTATCTTGAAGCTGCTGAGGTAACGCTTACTGAAGGTGTTACTGCAGCAGTCAAGGATGGTACAACAGCTACTACTGTTACAATTGCTGATGGCAAGGTTAAAATTAATCCTACTAAGGATGAAACTGTTACTCTTGTTTTAACTGCTGGAGATAAGAAAAAGGAAATTACTTTTGCTTGTATTATAAAGAGCGAAAATCCAGTTCCTTCTGATGCAAAAAGTGCAACTATTTCATATACTAAACCATCTGCTAATACAAATGTAAATCTAGATGCCTCAATTGCAGATTATTTCTCATCAGATTTATTTGCATCTATTGAAGTAAAGAAAGGCACATCTACTTCAACTTATGTACTTGCTAGTTCATCTTCATTTAGATTATATGCAAATACAGAAATGGTAATTACTGCGGCTGAAGGTAAAGAATTCTATAATGTTGAATTTACAACAGCTGAAAATAAAAATGGCCCTTATATAGTTAAGGTTAGCGAAGATCATAAGACTATTACGATTATTGCTAGTGCACAAGTTAGACTTACTGAAATTAAGGTTTATTATAAATAATATTTTCTAAAATTTAAACAATAAGGGATAATCAGTTGCATTATCCCTTATATTTTTCTCAAAAGGAGATAAAATTATGAAACTAAAACATTTATCAATGATTAGCTTAATTGCTTTAGGTGTATTTGCTACAACATCATGTGGATTAAAGAAAGAATCATCAAATGTTACTACAACTAATCCTTCTACAAGTAAACCTGCAGTTTCAACACCAATACCAACTACTCCAACACCTACAAATCCTCCAACAATACCTACCTATGAAGGATACTATAGTTCTGTTACTACAGATATTCTTTCAAATAGTACATCACTTAAATCAACCCTAAATCAAATAGTATCTTCAAATGTAAAAAAGATATCCTATAGTGATGCTACTACATCACTTAAGACAATTGATTCTTATGATGGTGATTATGTAGAGTGTATTTATACCGGAGAACGTTTAGGTAAGGATAATTCAGGCTCAGCATCCGGACAATGGAATAAGGAACATGTTTGGGCTAAGTCACATGGCTTTAATGATCAAAAATATGATGCTTATTCTGATTTACATCATTTAAGAGTATCAGAAGCTCGTATTAATTCCTCACGTAGTAATAGCTATTTTGATGAAGTATCAAATCCAACAAACAAAGATGACTACGGAAATAAATGGACTAGTACAGTATTTGAACCAAGAGATGAAGTAAAAGGCGATATAGCTCGTATGCTACTATATATGGTAGTAAGATATGAAGATTCAACTTTAGATTTAGAGCTTACAAACGATACTACTCTAGCTTCAAAAGCTGAAAATGGCACTGAAGGCTATATAGGTATTTTAAATACTATCCTAAAATGGAATTTTGAAGATCCCGTCGATTCAAGAGAATTATACCGCAATGAAGAAATCTATAAGGAACAAGGAAATCGTAATCCTTTTATTGATCATCCCGAGCTTGCTTATTATTTATATAAAGCAGAATGTGAATCAAAAAGTATTACCGAATCCTATTCACTATCACATATTACACCTGTCTTAAAGAATGATTCTAAAATAGAGGAAGTAAATGCTAAGATTAAAGAAATAGGTACAGTTACATTAGAAAGTAAAACTAAAATAGAAGAAGCTGAAGAATCTTATTATGCCTTAGATGACGTATCTAAAAGCTTTGTAACGGAATATGATATTCTAAATCAAGCCAGATTTGATTATAATGTATTATACTCAAAGGCTAATCAAGATACATCTATTTCAACAACAATGGATTTAACTATTTTAAGTGATACAACGGGATCTTTAGCTTTAAATGGTATTGAATTATCATATACAGCTCCATATGTTAATAAGGATAAAGGTATTTATGCTCAAACTAGTAAAAATGCTGTATTAAAGGTTAAAAATTTATATGATGCAATTACAAACATTGAATTAACATTTACATCTAATAAACCTAATTCACAAAAACCAGCAGGTACTGCAACTATAACAATTTCAGATGAAACTAATACTACATCATATACTACAGAAATTTTAGATAAGAGCTCTTCTCATTTAGCTCGTATTGACGTAAGTGAACTTGATATGTCAAAAGAGTTAACAATTACAATTTCATCAAGCTTTTCTTCTGCTATATTAGAACAAATTAAATTTAGTGTGATTTAATATGATAAAAGCTTTATTAACTGATATAGATAATACAATATTGGACTTTAATAAGTGCGAGCTAGAAGCTTTAAAGCCCGTACTTATTAAATACGGGATACCAACAACAGAAGAAAATATAAAGCTATATTCAAGTATTAATTTAGCACATTGGAAAATGCTTGAAAAAAAAGAAATTTCAAGAGAAGAATGCATAACCTTAAGATGGACATCATTTTTTAGTCATTTTAATATTAATGTTAATCCTAAAGATATAAATGAATTATATTTTAATAATTTAAAAAATGGCGGATATCTAATTAAGGATGCAGCTATCTTTTTAAAAAAAATAAATACTTTAGGCCTTCCTATATATGCTGTCACAAATGGTGCGACGATTGTTCAAAAATCAAGACTTGAAAAAAGTGGTATTTTAAAGTATTTAAAGAAGGTTTATATTTCAGAAGAAATAAGTTTAACTAAGCCGGATAAAGCTTTTTTTGATTATGTACTTAAAGATATTAATTTAAAAAACGATGAAGTAATAATGCTAGGTGATTCATTAACATCAGATATAGCAGGTGCTTTAAATGCTAAAATAAAGCCAATTTGGCTAGATTTAAGCAATCTTAATATAAAAGGTGATTATTTTATTGTACATAGCCTAAAAGAGGCTTTAGATGTAATTAAAAAGGAAATATAATATATACAAAAGCACTTGCATTAAAATGTAGGTGCTTTTTTAAAAGATAATTTTTATTTTATAACTGGTACAAAATGATAGATACGTTAATAAAATAACGAATTCACTGTTTAGAAAAAATTATGATAAAATTAACTCGGTAAAAACCGAGTCGGAGTTAGTCGAGTTAGATGGGATTTATTGGACGTAAAGAATAATTAAACAAATTAAATAAAGCACTCAACTTATATTTTATGTTTAATGAAGTGATTTTTAAGTTTAGTTATATAAATGTAAAATTGTTTAGTATATATTGCTTTCTGCAAAAAGGGAATTGAATTCCCTAAAAAAATGTGTTATATTGTTTTTAGAAAAGGATATGATACTATGATTAAAAGACATATTTATAATCAAATTTTGGATAGTGTAAAATCAAAGCCAGTTACTTTAATAACGGGAGCACGTCAAGTAGGAAAATCTACATTAGCATTTGAATTTGAAAAAATGGGTTTTTCTTATGTGTCACTTGATAGTTCAAGAGAAAGAGAAATGGCCAAAAAAGATCCAGAATTATTTTTACAAATGCATCCTTGGCCACTAATAATAGATGAAGTTCAACGTGCACCTGAATTATTTAATGTTATTGAAGAAGTTGTAAATAATGAAAAGCGGAAGAAGATTAATAACTATGGGATGTTTATTTTAACAGGTTCTCAAATGTATAAGCTTATGAAGGGTGTAACAGAGTCCCTTGCAGGTCGTGTATCTATCATTCATATGATGCCACTATCTAGAAATGAAATTATTAATCGAGATGAACCTATCTTTAATTTTGATATATTGAATATTCAAAAAAGAGCAAGTGAAAATCCATTATCTATGATAGAACTATTTAATAATATTGTTAAAGGATTTTATCCAGAACTTTTTAGTAATGATATGCTTCATGTTCAAAAATTTTATTCTGATTATGTTGAAACATATATTGAACGTGATGTGTCTGAAATGATTAATGTTAGAGATAAATTCCAATTTAGGCGTTTTATGGAATTGATTGCGTCTCTTACAGGAGAAGAGCTTATCTATGATAATATTGCTAAGATAATTGGAATTGATAAGAAAACCGTAATGTCATGGCTTAGTGTTTTAATTGCTGGTGATATTGTTTATTTATTAGAACCTTATAATGAGATATCAATTTCTAAAAGAATAATAAAAAGGCCAAAATTGTATTTTACTGATACTGGTTTAGCATGTTATTTAGCAAGACTAAATTCTGGTGAAATTTTAGGAGCGAGCGCATTTTCTGGACGTTTTGTTGAAACATATATAATTAATGAAATTAAGAAAAGTTATGTAAATAATGGTATAGAACCTAACTTCTATTATTATAGAGATAGTGATATGAATGAAATTGATCTAGTTATTATTCAAGATGGAAAACTACATAGAATCGAATGTAAGAGTGGTATCAAATTTAATAATAATGCAGTTAAGGGATTTAAACAATTAGATAAAACCAATTATCAAATAGGTTTCAAGGTAATAATATGTAATACAGATACAGTATATCCTTTAGATGATAATGTTTATGTATTGCCTTTAGCAGGAATTTAATTAAAATGTTATATTTATGTTTTTAATATACTCGTAAGTATTATACTTATGAGTATATTTTTTATAAACGACTATATTATTTCAAAAATACTTGAATAAATATTATTAGATAATCTTTTAAGATGATTCAAAATTAAATAATTTAAATAAAATATTGCCAATTTAATTAAATGGCTTATTGATGTTTGACTTTATATTTCTTAAGTCGTAAAATACAAGTATAGTGAATAAGCTTAAGTATGTATTTGAGGTGTGAAAGTATGGAAAAAAATAATTATATTAAAGCTTTATTTAAATCATTTAATGTGATTCATGTAATTATAATTGCATTATTTGTAATGGGAATGTATTTTTTAAGTGTTAATGTTAATTCAATCTTGCCAGAACTATCCAATCCTAATTCATTTAAGTATACAATAAAAGGGTTATATACAATTGTTCTTGGTTCATTGGCAGTATGCTATTTGATAAGAATTAAGTCAAAGGAAATTAATTTATTTGATTTATTTGCTTGGGCTAATTTACTGGGAATTATTGGAGCTCTTATTTATGCTAAGGTTGCTTCAAAGGTTGATGGCTTTAGTCTTACTGTTGCGATAATTGCGATTTTATATTTAATTGGGATTGTTGTTCGTTTCTTTATTTCTAAACCAGAAGCTACTAATAATCAATTTAAATGCTATATGTATAATATAGCTATGAAGATAAATCCATTAATTTTTGCAGTTATTGGATTTGGACTTGGTATATATGCTTCAATGTATATGAGCTTTACTAGTAAATTTTACACTAATATTGAAAATTACTTCTATGCTCTTTTAATTGGTATTATTTTACTAGGTGCTATTATGAATATAGTATCATCAGGCAGAGTAACAATAATAGATTATGTATTAATATCTTTATTATGTTTGTTTGGTACAATGGTCATATATTCAAAAGATGAAGTAGATTTATTATATCCATTTGATGAGGCTTTATTTTTAGCAATTACTACAGCTACAATTCTTTATTTTAGAGGTTTAAGCTTTAATGGTGATTATAGTATGGAATCTAAAATAAAGGATAATAATTATCATTCAGCTGTTTTAGCTAAATATGATTATGCTTTAGCATTTGTTTATGGTGCTTTAGCAATTGCGTTAATTGCCATGACTAACTTTAATTCGCTTGAATTTAATTATATTATTGATAAAATTACAGCTTCAAGCTTTGATGTTTCAAAACATAAGATAGTGTTTAATATAATTGGTGGTGTATTATTAGCTCTTCCTGTAATATTAATCCTTATAAAAAGAGATTTTAAAAATAAGAATATTGTTTTTACGGATTATCTTTTAAAGGTATTAGAGGTTATATCTTTATTAGCTCTTCCTTTAACATATTTAATTATTACAAATGCTAAAAATTTAAAAATGTCTGGAATAATTATTGGAGGAATTATAATTGTAATGCAAATCTTTACAATTGTAATTTATATTTTAAGAATTAAGCATTACGAAATTAAAGTAGAAGACGTATCTGAAAAAGAAACTGTTGTTAATGATATAAAAGAAACTCCTGTTAATGATGAAATAATTGAAGCCTCAGAAAATACTGAAGAAGTTATTGAATCTTCAAATTCTGAAACCCTAGATGAGGCTTTAGCTGAAACTAAAGAAGAGGCTTTAGAAGAAGAAAAACAAGAATCAAGAAGTATTGAGCCTGTAATTTCTGAAGAGTCGGTAGATGATGAAGATAATGACGAGGATGATGACCTTGATGAGCTTGAAGAAGACGACAAGGAAGATGCAAGTGCACTTTCATCGTTAGTGGTATCTGAAAAAAGAATTCGTTTAACCTTCGAGGAAAAAACAACGCTAGCATCAGATGAGGTTAAAAATTATTATAATGAAGTTAAAAACTATTTATTAATGTATCGTGCCCATGCTCGTTTATCTAAAAAATGTGAATCATTTAGATATAAAGGCTTATTAGCAAAGGTTGCATTTGCTGGTAAAACATTGAAGGTTAATTTAGCAATTGATCCTAAAACACTTGAAGGGACAAAATATCATTTCAAGGATAGATCAGATAAGAAGCAATATCAGCTTGTACCAACACAGATTAAGATTAAATCTGATCGAGGTCTTAAGTACTTTAAGGAATTAGTCGATATGATGATGGAGGGACGTGAGGTAAAACCTAAGCGTCGCTTTGAGACAACTGATTTTACAGCTCTTTTAATTCCTGATGGGCATGCCGTTTTATATACACTTGGAGTAACAAATGATCATTTAGTTGATATTATGGATGTATCTAATGTACCAACTGATTTACCTGTTGATTTAGTATATCATATACCAACCGTAAATGGTGCTGATATTGAAGGTATGAAAGAAGAAAATAGCATATATCTTGATACTTTGTGTAAGCATTTTAATGATGGTGATATTATAACCCTTGATATTCTTAAGAAGAATAATATTCTTACAAGAGGAAATATGCTAAGAATTAAGGCTAGAGGAACCTTAGATAAGCATTTTACAATATATGCTGATTCCTTTGAAGCTAATGCTCTTGCTATGCTACTTTGCACAGGCTCTAAAGCAGTTAAGCTTATAAGAAATAGAAAATAGATATTTAAACAGTATGGGGGATTAATATGGATGTTGGTATTGGAAGACGACTATTATCGTATATAATTGATAATGTATGTGCTATATTTTGTTCTATATTTTTGGCACTATCTATGATTTTTATTGCATTGATGACGCACGTTATGGTATTTCCGGATATTTCATTAGATTTTTATAGTGAAAAGGAATATATGGTTAAAATAATTAACAAATATACAACTAATAATTATGAAAATCCTCATAGGACTATTATAACTACATCGGAGTCTGATGAAATTATTTGTATTCTTCTTTATCTTACAGATGAGGAGGATATAAAAAAGGCAAATGCAGAAAATACATATTATATGAAGGATAAAGGAATCACTGTTGAAAGAATAAATTTAGCTCGTGAGGTTGGTAAATATCTTGTAAGAGATATCATACTTTTTGGTATTATTATAATATTAGCTTCTATAATAGGATTTATTTTATATTATGATGTTTTTGGATATTTTTCTAAGAAACAAACAATAGGAAGAAGAATCATGAGTATCGCTTTGGTTGATAATAGCGGAAGAAATGTCAAAGCGGCGCAATTGTTTTTCCGTGATTTTATAGGCTTTTATTTAACAAGACCATTAAATTTATTATTTGGAATCACGACTATCATAAATTTGATTTTATTTGTTAATCATAAAAAAACATTTGGTGATATAATATCTAATACAAAAATGATAAAATGTTATAAGCCAATAAAAAAATTAGAAGCTAGAAATAGTCCATATAGTTGCTTGTATGAAAATGATTAAATAATTTATTTTAATAATAAAAAAGCACAATCTATCATGTGCTTTTTCTTTACTATTTAGCTTTAAAATGCTAAAATTAGTTGTAAATTTAAGAGGATGATTTTTATGTATGATGTAATCGTTGTTGGTGGCGGTCATGCCGGATGTGAGGCATGTCTTGCTACGTCAAAAATGGGATTTAAAACTTTATTAATATCAGGAAACCTAAATATGTTAGGTTCGATGCCTTGTAATCCTTCAATTGGTGGACCAGCTAAGGGTATTGTTGTAAGAGAAATTGATGCTCTTGGTGGATATCAAGGAAAGAATGCAGATTTATGCCAGATTCAAATGAAAATGCTTAATTCTTCTAAAGGACCTGCTGTAAGAGCTTTAAGAAGTCAGAATGATAAGGTATTATATTCTAAGATGATGCGTAAGCATCTAGAAGAACAAGATAATCTAGAGCTTAAGGAAGGATACGTTGAAAATATCATTGTTAATGATAATAAAGCTTGCGGTGTTATTATGCCTAATGGCGAAAAAATACCATCACGTGCGGTTATCATTACTACTGGTACATACCTAAATAGTAAGATATTTAGAGGTCATGTTGTTACTACATCAGGGCCTGAAAACCAACCAACAAGCTTTGGAATTTCTGCCCAGCTTCAAAGATTAGGTTTTAATGTGAGACGTTTAAAAACAGGAACGCCGCCTCGTATTAAGGCTTCTACAATTGATTTTTCAAAGTCAAGCCTTGAACCTGGGGATACCTATCCTTATCGTTTTTCTTTTGATAAAGGATATGAACCAATTAATAATATAAGTGTGCCTTGTCATTTAACATATACAAATAAGGAAATTCACAAATTGATTATGGATAACCTTGATGAAAGTGCTATGTATGGTGGTGTAATTACAGGTGTAGGACCAAGATATTGTCCTTCAATTGAAACAAAGGTTGTTAGATTTAGTGATAAGGAGCGTCATCAAATTTTCCTTGAGCCTGAAAGCCTTGAGTGGGATCAAATTTATGTCCAGGGTTTTTCAACATCAATGCCAGTTGAAATTCAGGATAAGATGATAAGATTAATACCAGGACTTGAACATTGTGAGGTGCTACAATATTCATATGCTATTGAGTATGATTCAATTAACCCTTTGAATTTGTGGCCTAGCCTTGAAACAAAGATTGTTGAAAATTTATTCTGTGGTGGTCAAATTAATGGAACATCAGGCTATGAAGAGGCTGCTTGTCAAGGTCTTATGGCAGGTATTAATTGTGGTTTAAAGCTTCAAGGGAAAAAGCCTTTAGTTTTAGGAAGAGATGAGGCTTATATTGGTGTTTTAATTGATGATTTGGTTACAAAAGGAACGGAAGAGCCTTATCGTTTGTTAACATCGAGGGCTGAATATCGCTTATTGTTAAGACATGATAATGCAGACTTAAGACTTCGTGAATATGGCTATCAGGTTGGGTTAATTTCGGAAGAGCAACATAATGCTTTGATTAGTAAAATTAAAAGTATTGAAGAGATGATAGCATATTTAAAAGCTACCAATGTTTCTATGAGTGAAGAAAATAATGCTTATATTGAAGCTAAAGGATCATCTCGAATTGCTGAGTCAATAAAAGCCTATGAGCTTTTAAAACGTCCTGAAATTAGCTACCATGATATTAAGCATTTGCTTAAATTAGACACTAGTGATGATGTACTTGAGGCCGTTGAAATTGAAGCTAAATATAAAGGCTATATTGAAAAGGCTCGTAGTCAAGCTCTTCATTTGAGAGCACTTGATGAAAAGCTAATTCCTTCAGATATTGATTACAATAAGGTTTCTAATATTGCTTTAGAAGCAAGAGAAAAGCTTATGCAAATTCGTCCAAGAACACTTGGCCAAGCATCAAGAATTTCGGGTGTTAATCCTGCTGATATTGCTGTTCTTTCAGTTTATTTAGAAACATATAAGAGAGGTTAGTTATGAATTTTAAAGAAGATTTAAAAAAATTAAATATTGAATTAACAAATGAAGCCTTTCTAAATTTTGAGGAATATTATAAATTTTTAGTCGAATATAATGAGCATGTTAATTTAACAGCTATTACAGATTATGATGGCGTATATTATAAACATTTTTATGATTCCTTAACGTTATCACTTGCTCTTGATGTGACAAAGCCTATTAATCTTGTAGATGTTGGTGCAGGAGCAGGATTTCCTTCAATCCCTAATGCTATTGTATTTAATAATTTAAATGTTACAATTATTGATGCCTTAAATAAACGTATTAATTTTTTAAATGAATTAATTGCTAAATTACAACTTAATAATGCTAAGGCATTACATGCTAGAGCTGAAGAATATGCCGCTTTTCATCGAGAAGAGGCTGATGTTGTAACCGCCAGGGCTGTTGCAAGATTAAATATTCTTGCCGAATTATGTATCCCTCTTGTTAAGGTTGGAGGTCTTTTTGTGGCAATGAAAAGTGTTGAATCGGAGCAAGAATTTTTAGAAGCTAAAGGTGCAATAAAAACATTAGGTGCAGAGCATCTTAAAACCATAAGTGTTGAGCTACCTAATCAAATGGGTCACCGTGAGATATTAGTTTTTAAAAAGGTTAATAAAACACCTAGTAAATATCCTCGTCAATTTAGTCAAATTAAAAATAAGCCATTGTAGTTAAGGAGTTTTTTTATGAGTTGTAAGGTAATCGCAATTACAAATCAAAAGGGTGGAGTAGGTAAAACCACAACATCAGTTAATCTTTCAGATGCACTTGCGAGATTAGATAAAAGAGTATTGTTAATTGACTTAGACCCTCAAGCCTCAGCTTCTTTAAGCTTGGGCTTAGATCGTTATGAGAATAAAACAATTAATGATGTATTAATGGGAGAATGTGAAATTAAGGATGCAATTTGTCATCCTAAGCATTCAAAATGTGATGTTGTTGTATCTAATATTAATTTATCTAAATTAGAAATTAAAACAATTGATAATCCTAATCGTGAAATGCTGCTTTCAAATGCTATTTCTTCCTATCGTAAAAAATATGATTATATTATTATGGATTGTCCACCATCACTTGGTATTATCACCTTAAATAGCTTATTTGCGGCTGATAGTTGTCTTATTCCTGTTCAATGTCAATTCCTTGCAATTGACGGATTAACACAGCTTTTAAACACAATTAAAACCGTTCAAAAACGTAAGAAGGTACTTGATAAAAATCTTCAAATTGAAGGGATTTTGCTTACGATGCTTGATAAACGTGTTATTTCATCATGGCAAATTGTAAATGAGATAAAAGAATGCTTTGGAGAAAAAGTTTTTAAGACGATCATTAATGTTAATGTTAAGGCTCAAATAGCCCCAACTGTAGGTAAGCCGGTTATTGCTTATGCATCTAGATGCCCTGCTTCTAAACAATATAAAGAATTAGCAAAGGAGATAGTGAAAAATAATGGATGAAAGAAAAACATTACTTGATTTAATTAATGAAAATGTTACTGAACCAGATAATGAACAAATTATTGATCTTCCATTATCTAAGGTTAAGCCTAATCCCTATCAGCCTCGAAAAGAGTTTGATAAGGCAGCACTTAATGATTTAGCTTCTTCAATAAAGGAACATGGTGTTATTCAACCTATAATTGTTAAGGAAAATGCTGGTGAATTTATTATTATTGCCGGTGAAAGACGTTATCGTGCATCTTTACTTGCAGAACGTGAAACAATTCCCGCAATTGTGAGAAGTTATGAAAAATCTAAGATGATTGAATTAGCTTTAATTGAAAATTTGCAAAGACAAGAATTGTCAGCTTATGAGGAAGCAAATGCATATGCACTTATGATAAAAGAATTAGGATATAATCAAACAGATGTTGCAAAGCATGTTGGTAAAAGCCGTAGCTATATTACAAATATGCTTGGTATTTTAACCTTGCCAAATGAAGTATTATCAATGCTACAATCAGGTAAGCTTTCTTTTGGCCATGCTAGAGCATTGTCTAAACTATCAGATGGAAAAAGAATTATTGAGCTTGCACATATTATAGTTATGAAGAACTTGAGCGTTCGTCAAATTGAGGAGCTTGTCAAAAATGAAGATAAAAAAGTTGCTCAGCAACCTCGCAAAACTGATAAACAAATAATATCAAAATCTATTGGTAAAAATAATTTAAAAATAAAAATAGCGGTGTCTCATGATAAAGTAACAATTAAAGCAAAAAATCATGATGAACTTCAAGAAATTATCAATTGGCTAATGGAGGGAAAATAATGTTTGAAGAGGGAACAATCGTCATTACAAAGAAAAATCATGTTTGTGGTTCTAATGAATGGAAGATAATTCGTACAGGTGCAGATTTAAAGCTTGAATGTGTTAAATGTAAAAGAGTAATAATGATGCCAAGATATGAATTAGAAAAGAAAATAAAGATTAAATAATGGCTTTGTTATCTTATTTATTATTAGATGAAATTAAACTGTAGATGATGTCTACAGCTTTTTTTTACAAAAAACACAAAAAAATCAAAAAAATGCTTGCAATTATGAAAAGTTTATAATATAATAAGGGAGCGCTATGATTTGAAGCGTAAATTCTGGTCGGGTAGCGAAGAGGCTAAACGCGTCAGACTGTAAATCTGATCCTTAGGGTTCGTTGGTTCGAAACCAACCCCGACCACCATTTTTAGGTCTTTGAAAACTGAACAAAATGACAATTAATAAGCCAAG
>ULUB01033690.1_pt1 | contig 20086 bp, 14 predicted proteins | sample 1958111 | NCBI WGS metagenome assembly ULUB01 (sample SAMEA4835749, study PRJEB28245) | human gut metagenome | biome: gut microbiome; material: fecal sample | place: Denmark | collected 2008
TCCGAAGAGCTTAAAAAGCGCAAAACCGCTTTGTTCTCTCTTTCTATGGCGATAATAATGTTTTTCGGCTCATTCGTGCCCAAGACAAAATATTTTCTTGACTACTCCGGTAATCCCGACGTCAAATCAAGGGCACTCGCCTACAACGAGCTTTTAAGCGAGCTTCCAAAGGATATTGAAATAACCGTCAACTCTTATTTTGCAGGACATATGTATAATTTTGAGAGCGTATATATCTTCCCGAACTACTTTGCCGAAAGTGCCGCAACAAAGTACATCTTAATAAAAGACGATGACATTTCCGACCCTTCTTCCGAAATAGCTTTGTTCATCAAAGACAGATATGAGCTTATTAAGACGAAGGCGGACGCAAGGCTTTATAGGATTAAATAATCCGCAGACTGTTAGTCCTCATAATGTCCCCTTAAGGAAACTACCATAATATCGTTGTCTTTTCCCACAAAATAAACCAACCTGTTTTTCTCATCAATTCGTCTGCTCCAACAGTTGTCCCGGTGCCTAAGCGGTTCAGGTTTGCCTATTCCCTCAAAATTCGAGCGTTGTATGTCCTTTAACAGCTGGTTTATCCGCTTTAATGTCTTTTTATCCTGCGTCTGCCAGTATAGATATTCATCCCACGCCACAGGCGAAGACGATAGATTATTCATCTTCCATAGCCTGCAATTCTTCAATTGTTTTGGTTACAACTCTTCCGGCATTTATGTCGCTGACAGAACGGTCTAATTTGCCAAGGTACTCGGCGTTTCTTGCGGCTTTTTGGAGGGCATTCCATTCCTCAAGGCTGATTATAACGACATTTTTCTCGCCCTTGCGTGTTACTATAACTGTTTCATTGTTATCAGTAACCCTATCACAATATGTTTTAAGATTTTCTCTTATTGTTGAATAGTTCACTGCAAGCATATGCTTTCTCCTTATTAACAATATTTTGTACAATATATTGTACTGTAATATTATATGATTGTCAAGGGCGATTATATACAATCGTCTGAGCGTTTAATGAAAAAATCCAAAATACTATAACGGCACCCACCGAAAACCAACTGTTTTCAGTGGGTGCCGTTCTTTTATACATTAATGCAACTGCTGTCAAAGCCAAAACTCAAATCAAAATGCTATTCCACATTCACCCTGATAACATTCCACGAAAGCGGCTTGACATGAGTTGTGAGCGTTCCGTCGATTATTTCCGTCTCCTTATTTACCTTCGGCAAAAGATTGTCGGGAGACTCATATGTATTCTTAACGCTCATATCCTCAGAATACATCTCCAGATGTTCAATAAGATAAGCGCTGCCAAAGCCTGTGAGGTCGATTTCAAGGGGATATTCGTTTTCATCACTTCTGTTTATGACGAAAATGTTCAATGCTCCGCAGCTTTCGTCCCATGCGGCGCAGGAATCGATATAGTTAAGACCCTCTCTCGTTGCGTACTGAGAATTATCGTCGATAGCATAGCCCGGGATGTCAAAGGTTTCGCAGTCCGTTGCAACCTGTAAGGACATTCCCTTCGCATACTTAATAAACTGAGTAAACATATAGTGCGAAGCCGACTTCCAGACGTGGTCGTGATTAGACGAGCAGAGTGCACCCAAGCCGCCGGTCATGCAGGCAATCTTAACTCTGTCGGCGTGACGGATAAACGCTAACAGTGTTGACGCAGTTGTTAAAAGGTGCATCATATCTCCGCCGGGGAACTCTCTGTCGGGCATCTTGTCGGGGTCGTGACGAATATACTTGCGGTTGGGATCAAAGACATAGTGCGAAGCATAGATGCTGTGCGGTCCCCAGCCGGGGTGAAGCTCGCCGTTTGGACGTGCCATCGTTCCGTATTCGTCGATTGAAAGCATCAGCTTCTTGGGTGAGCGCATTTTGGTCTGAATGAGGTCGCAAAGGGCGATTTCCGTGTTGATATAGTCCTCATAATAAATCGAGCCGCCTAAGAGCGCATGATAATCATCGGGAGGCGCAACATGATAGTGGTGCATTGAGATATAGTCTACCGACTCGTAGCACTGCTGCAAAACATCCTCCTCCCACTGAGGATAATGCGACATAAACGGAGCGGACGAAGCGCAGACTGCCGTTTCGATAGAGCCGTCGACCCACTTTACAGCCTTTGAAATCTCGTTTACACGAACACCGTAGCCACGTGGGTCCTTTTCCCATGAGCCGATCTGCCAAGGACCGTCCATCTCATTGCCTAAATACAACGTCTTAACACCGTAGGGCTTTTCGTGACCGTTTTTGCGGCGAAGGTCAGACCAATATGAGCCGCCCTCATGGTTTGTGTATTCAACCAAGGCTATAGCGTCCCTTATGTCGCCTGTGCCCAAGTTCGCAGTATACATTGCCTCTGTATTTACAAGCTCCGCCCACTTTAAATACTCATCATGACCGACATCGTTAGTTATGTATTGATGCCACGCAAGGTCTAAATGCGTTTTTCTTTCCGACTTAGGACCTATAGAATCCTTCCAGTCCCAGCAGGAGACATAGTTTCCGCCGGGGAGCCTGACGGCAGGCATACCAGTTTGCTTTAAGGCGTCGATAAAATCGGTTCTGAAGCCGTTTTCATCGGCAGTGGGATGCTTGGGGTTATACATTGTGCCGTTTACCATTGTTCCGATAGGTTCTAAAAAGGTTGAAAACAACCTTGGCGATATCTCGCCTATTTTGAACTTCGGATGAATCGTTAGCTTTGCTTTTCTTGCCATGTTGACCTCCTTGTGACCGTGAATTTCAGTGTGAATCAATATTACAGCGGCTTTTGCAGTCCTTTGCCGCATATATTTATAGGCATAAATCTATATGTATATATTAATTATACTGCAATGTTAAAAAAGGTCAAGGCTTTTCACAGCACTAAAGTATATAAACTCATCACAACGAATATAAAACCGTCCCAAGCCAAGCGGTGTGGGACGGTTAATATCTTAAGTAATCCTAAATTCTCAGTCAGCGTAAATCAGTTCGCTGATTACAGCTTAACAATCTCGCCGTAAAGCTCTCTGCCTGCGCCTACTGCATTTGATTCATCGGTGTCGATGTGCATAGCTGTAGCGTAGCTTGCGTTTACACGGCAGACTGTGTCGCCCAAAATTGCGCTTCTTTCAGCGGTTTCAAGCTTAACCCAAACGGTGTCCTTATCCTTTACGCCCAAAGCAGCGGCGTCCTCAGGAGTGAGGTGGATATGTCTTTTAGCAACGATAACGCCCTTGTCAAGCTCAACCTCGCCGCACGGACCGACAAGCTTGCACGGAGCAGAGCCTTCGAGGTCTCCGGACTCTCTTACAGGTGCGCTGATGCCGATAGATCTTGCGTCTGTTGCGGAAAGCTCAACCTGAGTTGCGTTTCTGCACGGACCTAAAATAGAAACTCCTGCAAGCTCCTTCTTAGGACCTACAACTGTTACTCTTTCCTCGCAGGCATACTGACCGGGCTGAGAAAGATCCTTTTTCTTTGTGAGTTCGTGTCCCTCTCCGAAGAGAATTGCCAAATCCTTTTCGGTAACATGGACATGACGAGCTGATGTTTCAACTAAAAACTTCATTTTTGTTTCCTCCTGAATGTAAAAATGATAATGTCAAATAAAGACGTTTAACTAAAGTTAGTTTACACCCGATTATCGGATAGGTCAAGCATTATTTTGTCTTGGCGAGGATTTTTTTGAACACTGCGCCGTCCTTATATTCAAGAATAAATATAATTCCGATAAGCGACAGTCCTATAAGCGACAGGATGATTGATATAGTCAGATAGCTCGGCCGGAACTTCATTGTGACCGTGTGCTCGCCTGCTGAAAGCTCTATTCCGATCAAAGAATCTATAAGCTTGACAGGCTCGACCTCAGTGCCGTCGACGGTTATCGTCCAGCCCGGCTCATACGGAATAGTTGTAAAGAGTATTCCGTCCTTTTCGGCATTGACGCTTCCGCTCAGGTAGGTATCTGTGTGAGTGTCAATATTCCACTCGCCCTTTTTAAGCTCTGTTATTACCTCCTCAAAGGCATTCATATCGAGCTGATAGAACAAAACATCTGAAAAGATTGCTTCCTGATTTGCCAACGTCATACGCATCTTGAGCTTTTGCTCGGGTTCATATGTGCCCAAATCCAAAATACTGTAAAAATCGCCGGTAAAGAAGTAGTCAAGGAACGCATAATTTGTTATGTCCCAGCCATCCGCCTTGAGCCATATGTTGCACTTTCTTTGATAAATTGTCGGGAAGAAGGCATACAGCGGATTGCCGTCAGGAACAGTTATCGTAAACTCAACATAGCTGTCCTTATCGGGGACGGTGGTTGTATACATAATGTGGTCGCCGGTAGTTGCTGTAGAACAGTTTGTCGTATCGGTGTAATACGAATACAGCCTTGTATACACCTTAGTTGTGCCGTCGCCGGTAAGACCCTTTAAGAGCTTCTCCTGATTTTCAAACGGGCTCTTTGAGTCAAGGACTACTTCCAAAATATCCTTATCTGCCATGAAGCCCACCGACATTGCATATTTATTTTTATAAACTGATATCTCACTGTCGGTGTCCTCCTCGCTCAGAATCTTTTCATAGCCCTCATAAGGAAGCTTCAGCTGATTTTCATAGTTCTGACGGTTTATTTCCTTTTGGTCAACAGCGGGAGTTGCCTCGTTCGGCTTGTGCATCAAATACTTTATTCCGAGCAGCGAGTCGGTTAAAACGGTTGCGCCGGTGTATTTTGTATAATGTCCCTGCATTCCGAAGCCCAAGGATTTGAGCATCTTCAAAACGGGGGTGTTCATAGTCGAGCTGGAATGAGAAATGCCCTTGAAGCCCATGCCCATCGGGTCGTTAACGGTGCGGTGGAAGGTTTTCTCCATTCGATAAAGGGAATCATCCTGTTCCTCTACCATATCGACAACGTGTCTGCCGTCGATAAAATAGTCCTGATACGAGGTATATGTGCTGTATACAACATCGCAGTCTATCGACCAGACTGTATACATCGAATTTTCAAATATCTCAACGCATATCATAACAGCCAAAACTATCTTCATAGCAAGACTTTTATGCTTTTTCAGCAGGAAGATGAGTGTTGTGAAAATGGTTATCATCAAAACGCTCACCCATACCGTTTCAAAGAGGTAAAACTCCTCATGCTCCTGGTTGTTTAAAAACGCAAGCATGACAACCCAGGCAAACGCCGTCACGCACAGCTCTTTATAAGAAAAGCCATCGACATTTTCAAGCGCTCGGTATGCCATTATCAGCAGCAGGAACGAAATGGTGAAGGAATATCTGTAGGGAAGCCAGTTCGGAACCTGAAAACCATGCCAGGCTATGTCCACTGTGGATATATACATACTTCCTATCACTGTCAGCGTCAGCAGCGCATATGATACCTTTTCCTTAACTCTTATTTTCTCGTTGAGGAAGAACAAGGGGACTAAAAGTATTGCCGGCGTTCCGCAGGCTATCATGGGAAGCCCCTCGGGGCGAACGGTGTCGTAGCTGTTCGGGAAAAGCTTTGTTAAAAGCTCAAAGACGTCGAACTGGTTTGTCGGCGTAAAATCAGGATTTGAAAAGTCAAGCTTTCCGAGCTTAAGTGAGAAGTAAACAGGCAGCAAAACAACAGCCGCCGTTAAAACAGCCGTAACCGCAGACGCCGCAAATTTAAAGCCGTTTTTAACAAAGTGAGGTGCAACCGCCTTGTTCGGTCTTGAGAAGATGTAAAAAATAAAATAAAGCGCAGAAAAGAAGCCGAGCATATATCCGATATAGAAGTGGGATATAAACATTATAGAAAGCGATACGGTAAGTAAAAGCATTTTGCCTTCATCGACAAGGCGCTCTATCCCTAAGATGATAAGCGGAAGCCATATCATGCCGTCTATCCACATCGGGTTCATAAGCTCAACGACGATATAAGTCATAAGCGCATAGCTTACCGAGAATATGACCTGCATATAACCGGAAGCATTTTTGCTCTTTTTTAGATAGTATGCAAACGCAAGCGCACAGCAGCCAATTTTTAAAAGCTGCATAAGCTCTATTGCACCCAGCATCATTGTTCTTGGGAGGAGCACTATTATCCACATAAACGGGCTTGCAAGATAATAGCCGAACATTCCCATGGTTTCGCCGCTTAAGTTTCTCGACCAGCTGTATATAAGCGAGTGGTCGCCCCATACGGCGTCTCTGAGCATTTCATAATACGAAACATACTGACCGTTTAAATCCAGCACCAAAACCGAGCCATCGCCAAACGGATGGACTCCGAAAAAGGCGTAGACCAAATACATTATAAAAATCGGCAAAGTAAAAATCAGCAGTCCGTATCTATGCTTATTAACCCATTTGCCCAAGGGGTTGTTTTCTATAAAGTGTTTAAAGCGTTTCTTTTTTTGTTTTGTCTTTCCCTCAGAAACAGCCTCACTGTCCAGAGGGACTAAGTTTTCAGATTCAGTCACTTTTTTCTCCGTTTCCGTTATGAATGGTATTTTTATCTGTTTCGATAGTTTTCGAGACTATATATCTTGGTCTGTGCTTAATTTCCTCATATATTCTCGAAATATAATAGCAGCCTATGCCGAGGCACTCAAGTATTCCGCCGCCGATGAGCATCAAAACGATAATACCCATATTGAAGCTTCCGAGCGAAACGCCGCAAAGGCTCAGTATCATCAGCACCAAGGAAGTTAAAATAACCGCAATGCCGAGTATGGTAGAAATATAAAGCGGTGCTCCTGTAAACGACGATAAATTTCTTATCGCATAGCCCAAGAGCATTTTTACCGTCCATTTTCTTGAACCGTACGCACGCTCCTGAACCTCATAATATACCGTTTCAGACTTAAAGCCGACCCATCCCGAAAGCGCCCTGAAGAAGGTTATTCTCTCAGGAAGCGACAAAATCGCATCGACAACACGCTTGTCCAAAAGCTTAAAATCCGATGTGTTTGCCATGTCTATTTTAGATGCCGACTGAATCAGTCCGTAAAACATCTGCGAAAGTGAGCGGTAGAGCTTATTTTCATGTCCTCTTGACGACTTTTTGCCCTCGACAACCTCAGCGCCGTTTTGCCACAGCTCATACATTTTGGGTATCACCTGCGGCGGATGCTGCAAATCGCAGTCGATAACGCAGCAGCAGTCTCCCGTTGACGCCTCAAGCCCTGCAAATATTGCTCCCTCTTTGCCGAAATTTCTCGACAATCTTACTCCTCGGGATTTTAAATTAATCTCATGAGCCTTTTCGATTTTATCCCAGGTTGAATCCTTAGAGCCGTCGTCGACAAATATAAGCTCATAGTCAATTTTCGCACCGACAAGCACGCCTGCTATGACCTCAGCGGTATTTAAAATATTTTCCTCTTCATTGTAAGATGGTATAACTACTGAAAGCACCTTTTCAATCCCTTCAAATGAAATTATTTTTCGAGAGCTTTATAGAACTCCTGCGCTCTTTGTCTTAGCTCGTCGTTTAAAAGTGATATATCGGGTCTTATGGCTTTGCCCCAAACGTCATCTTGAGGGAACGGAATCTTAAACTCTTCGTTTCTTTCAAAAATCTCAGTTATTCTTCCCGATTTCAGTCTGCTCAAGTAGTCGTGAGCAGATGAAAGCTTTTCATCAAGGGCTATTCCGCCGCCGACGTAGTTATAAACAGAATGCGTATCAGAGCCGCCTGTCATCGGCAAGCCGTATGACTCGGCATACAGCTTTGCACGATCGTTGAACTCGTTGTCCCAATGAGACGCATTTACGGCTTCAACAGCGTCCACGCATCTCGGAAATAATCTTATAGTGTTGTTTAAATATCCTGCTTCTCTAAACGGATGGGCATGAACCATAAAGCCGCCGCATTCGTGAACCAACTCTGCGTACTGCGGAAGCTCAATATTATCTATTTCGGGGTGGTCAAGCAGGAACTGCTTATCAAGACCGTACGTCAAAAACTCTGTGCCGTGTCTGCCGAACTCCCAGCCCAAAAAGACATCGAAGCCTATTTCATCGCCCCTGCGCTTAGCGTCCTCATAGCCCTGACAGAAAAGATGGATTTTAATGTCCCATGGAAGTCTCCTGTCAACAGCGGTGTTTCCGCCGAAAAAGTGATCGGTTACAAAACAGCCGGAATATCCGCAGGCCTTGAGGTGTTCAACCTGCTGTGCTCCCGATGAGCAAGCGCAAAGTGAGCCTTGAGAGGTGTGCAAATGTGTTTCATACCTATATAGTTGAGTACCCATTCTAATGTCCGTTCCTTTCGTCTGGGCAAAATCAGTATTTCTGCCCAATCAAAATAAATTATAAGCGCCAAGGACTGTTAATGTAGTATTGCACAGCCGCATAAACGTTTATACAGCATCTGCGTATTGACGGAATAATTATACTATTATTTGTCGGTTAAGTCAACCCGAGTTCTAACGCTGTTTTGTACGACCGGGCATAAACGTACTGCTGTTTTTTAGGTATGCGCAATAATTTAATTGCTGCACGCATGATTTACTACAGTATACCGCAAAAGCACCCGAAAAACCGATATAGCTAAACCGTCCCCACGCAAAAAATTCTGCTGTGGGGACGGTTATTTATACTTTTATATGCGACGGTCAGCGAAGAAAACCATGCGCTTTGTTTTTATCATTTTACCGTAATCTTAATCTCAACATCCCTAAGCTCGTCGGCTAAATACTCCTGCGCTGTAAGGCTGCAAACCGGAAGTCCCTCGTAGTTGAATATAACCGGTTTTGCATACGCATGGCGTCCGGGGTCGACTAAGCCGTACTTGGCGTCTCCTGTTGCACCGGGGTACGCATCCGACCAATCCCTTGCGTGATATATTATAACCGGATTGCCGTTTTCATCAACGGTAAAGCTGTTGTGTCCGGGACCGAATGTGCCTGTGTACTCACCCTCGGCTTCCGGCTTTAAGCCGCTGTCGCCGTGACCGGTTACGTTATCTGTGCCGTCGGTGGCAAAATAATCGGCACTCTTGAGCGTTTCGGTCAAATCCTGAGTTGCAAGAATCGGGTAAGGGTACTTATGCCAGCTGTCGGGGTCTAAAAAGTCAGAATCTATGTCGGCATACAAAACACATACGCAATACATCATGTCGACGGTGCTTCCTACGTACACGATGAATATCTTGTCGCCGTGAATCAAGACAGACGACGCCTCCTGAATCATCTGACCGGGCTTGCCGTTCGGAGCTGATCCGAAGCCAGCCTTTCCTGCGCCGATGTTGGATTCATATGCTTTGTCCGCAGTCGAAAGCTGAACAAGCTTTGATGTCGGGTAAAGAGGATTATTGGGGTCGACGGTTGTTATCCAGATGCTCGACCACTTGGGAGTTACATAATAGCTTTTTCCGTCATGCTCAAAATATGTTGTGTCAAATGCACCGACCGAGCCGCCGTCTATTGCATCATGAATGTAGCCGGTGTATTCCCAGTTTTCCGCCTTTGTCAGATCATCACCGTTACAAGTGAATATACATTGCCTTCCACCGGCTTCCTTTTCAGTAGGTCGCTTTACCGTTGCAAGGGCAATTATTCTCCATTTGCCGCCTATTTTATGTATCTCCGGCGCCCAGTACCAGCCTGTAACCCTTGTTCCGTCCTCAAGCTCGGTATCGTGCCAGATTTCAAACTCCTCAGCGTCTGTTATTCCCTGAATGCTGTCAGCCTGCCTTATAACTATGCTCCCGTAAGCACCGCCGCCGTTTGCAGAATTTTCGTTGAGGTTAGAGCCTGTGAAGTAATAAACTTCCTTTTCCTCATCGTAAACGGCATATGGATCCGCTCTGTAGCTTGCAAGCGGACTGTTATACTCGGCTGTCGCAGTTATTTTTCCTTTGACAGTATACTCTCCTGCGGCAAGATTATTTAAATCCAAGCCGTTTAAATTCCATTCAACGCCCATCGGAGTCTTTGAGCCGTCGCTGTATACAACGTCAGCAGTCTCGGGAAGCTTGATTTCCTCGCCGACCTTGGCGTTTATGTCGCTGATGTCAACGCTAACGCTGTGAAGCCTTGAATACTTTTTGACAACCCGTTCATATTCCTTTGCATCTAACTTTAAAATAAATGCTTCATCTGCCTTGGCGTACTCCGGAAGCTTGGCGCTTATCTCGCTTTTAACGTAATCCGCCTCTTGTGGCTCGGAAAACTTTTCAAAGCTTGATGTTGTCGAGGCATAAGCCTTTCCGTCCTTGCACTTCCATGACAGCTTATAATTCAAGCCGCTCTTAACGACGCTAAGGCTCTTTATCGGCTTGCCGTCAGGGCTTAAGGAAACCTGTCTTTGATTCTTATAATACAAAAGGTCGTCAGTATCAAAAATTACGATATCGGACGAATCGTTTGCAACGGCAACAAGTATGTAGCCGGAGCCTTTTTTAACTATGCACGGCGAGCTCAGCTTGACGCATCCGTCAGGCGAAAGCACCGGCTTGCAATTGTTCAAAGGCTCGAAGTTAACGCCGTCCTCAGAAATCGCATAGTGCAGAACGCCCGTGCGGTATGTGTTTGTATACTCTTTAGACGGGAACTGCGCAAATTCCACTCCCATATTCGCTTCATAAAGCGCAGGATATACCGCCAGCCATCCTCCGTTGCTATTGGTCTTGGATGAATCCGTCCCCGATACGTCCGCACCGCAGGCGGCAAGTGACAGCGGCATAATGCCCGCCATCAGGATTGATAACAGCTTTTTAAATCTTCTGCTCATAATATTACCCTCAACCGATTTATTGTTTATAGTTACAGCCGAAATATATTAATAATCATTCGATGATATGATTATATCACTTTTTTGACCTTATAACAATGAAATTATAAGTGAAATCTTTTGATATTTACTAACCGACTGCACTCATTGGTCTTATAATAAATCAAGAATCGTCTCGGGATTTGCCAATCACGCAATTTCCGAGACGATTCTGTTTGATTCATAGCTATAAAAGCCAAGCTTCACATATATTATCTATTCAACACGGCTTGTCCTGAAATCGTCGGGATTCTGTCCCTTTTTAACAAGCACTATCCTCTGACCCTCTTCGGTATCAAACTTAATCAGACTGTTCAGCTTACCCTTGATGGTTTGGGACTTCACGCCGTCACGGAACACATCAATCGGGGTATCCCAGGGATTTCTTATCCTGCATTCTCCGCCGAGCTGCGACTCTATCTCGACATACTCAATAACTCCGTTCGCCATCGAGGATGAAACCAAGAAGCCGCCCTTTGCCAAAAGCTTATACTTAGCGTCGCTGTCTTTTGACCACGCCGGGAACACTCTTATAACTGCGTCCTCGCCCGGAAGCGGTGCGTTGCTTTGATTTAATGCTTGCTGAATTGCACTTGCAAACGTTCCGTAGCCCTCGGCAGAATAGTAGTCGCCTTGATCGTGCAAAAGATTCGGAGTATTTTGGAACATCTTATATTGCGATGCAAGCATTACCTTAAGCTCGTCTGCCAGCCCGAGCTTTGCGGCGTCCTCCAAAAATCTGCTTGAACCGTTGAGATCGGGGACGCTGTCTAAATACTGCTGAGCATATCCGGGTGTTGCATAGAAGGTGTTGAGTGCAATCTCAAAATCACCGTTGTCAAGCTTTTGATCCTTAGTCTCAAGGTTTAAAACGTCGAACTTTTCAAGCATTTTAAACTGAGGAGTTTCAATGTACAAAGCACGAACAAGCGTTGACGGCTGACGGCCAAGCGCCCATGTGGGTTTATCGGATGTCTTAGCATTGTCGTGAGCTATGGCGTCTTCTTCATTGCTCATCGGATACGGAGCTAAATCATCAAGACAATCCTTCCATGCCTTGCGCAAATCCTTGTCAACGTCTAAAATCTCGGCAGACTTTATCGCAACGGCAAATATTCCCCTTGCCAATGACAAATCGTCTATAACGTCACGTCCGCCCCAGATGTGCTCATGGAGGTTTGTGCGGTTGAAGTGATAATAGCCGTCCGACTCTTTAACAAAGCCATAATAGTTGCGGTAAAGCTCGGCAGCTCCCTTTATGAATTTATATGCGTGATCCCTAAGCCACGCTTCGTCCTTGGTGTATTGATATCTTAGCCAATAATACTCAGCTGTTTCCTGAGTTGCAACCATTGTGTGAGTGACATAGCTTACACTGTTTCCGCCCCAGAACTTATAGTTCCACGGAACCAAGAAGCTGTTTCTTGTGTCGCCCATGGCTGAAATTGTGTCGGTAAGACCAATGTCTCCGGCTAAAAACTTCTTCATGTCGGCGGCAACATCGTCGGGAAGTGTCTCCGCTCCCAAGACACCGGACGTCTCGCCGATGAATATGGCGTCCTCACTTTCAATTCCCCAAAGCTGATTGGCGGCAACCTTGTATTGCTCATAGCAGCGCTCACGCATTCTGAAGAGCGGGTCTAAAAGCTCGCCGTGGTTTGCCGATTCAAACGGCTGGTAAAGCGAGTCCTGATTCCAGTTCCAATACCAGCTTCCCCAGTCACGTCTGTCGCCCTCGGCTATCCATATTCCGCCGTTGTATTTAGACGGGAAAGATCCGCCGTTTGATATTCCGGCAAGATACATATAATAGGTTCTTCGCTGTTCATAGTCTCTTTGCTCAGGGAGATAGACATACGATTTGCTCCAGAAATCACGCCACCACTCGCTGCTGACAGCATATGTGCTTTCAAAATCAACAACCGATTTGCAGTAATCAATTGCGTTTTTCTTTACATTCACATCCTTGTCCATGCTGGCGTTTCCGCCGATAACAACAGTGAACTCACCGTTGCGAGCCGGTATTGTTATTTTAGCCGAGCTTCTGCCGACGCTTGCGGCATAGTCCGTGCCGTCTGCTCTTACAGCTACAGCAGTTTGGCAGTAGAAATCGTTGACCTTGATTCCCGTTGTGCATTCTTCCTCAAACAGCTGCTCTAAGGCTATTATCTTATCATCGTCTTCAAGCGTTAGCCATGACGTTGCACTGAAAAGCCCTCTTTTTACCTCTGCGTTTCTTAGCATATTCAGAGTGAGGGTTATGTCCTTGGGGTCTTGACGATTATCAGTAATATTGATTAAAACTGCGTCCGTTGATGTATCGGCGATTACAGAAACATCAATACCGTCGCCGCTTATATCAAGCCTTGCATCATAAAGGCTCAGGTGCTGGTCTGTACTGTCGCCGAATGTATCTGAGCCGAAGTCGATTTCGAGCCTGCCTAAAGCACCGTTGTCGTAGGTGAAGTTTGCGGAGGCGTCGTTATACATAAATACATCTGTGTGATTGAGCTGCATAGAAAGGGTTTTTTCGTTTTTTTGCCAAACAGGTCCGCCGAAACGACCGTTGGCAACAGGCATTCCATACGGTCCGAAGTCGATAATCCCCTTATAGCTGAGGTCTGAGCGGCTACAAGCTCCGAATAATCGGGATTAAACAGCGGAGTGTTTGAAATTGTTATCGTGTCCTTATTCATGCTTGCACCGCAGGAAGTCAAAAGAATTAAAACCAATAAAATAGATATTATTCTTTTGCACATTCTCTTATCCTTTCATTTGATGTTGACGCTTTTGATTAAATGAATCACAGATGCTGATAAAAAGCTTCTATCGACATAGTAACATACGAAAAGAATTTATACAATGAATAAAACTAATCGATAATTGATATATAAATGATTCATTTTATTGTCCACAGCAGTATGCGCAGGCGTCTTGATAAAAGTTATGTGTAATTAACAACTATATTGTATCTATTGAATGGTATGCTTCATAAATAAAACGCCTGCCCTCAATGAAAAATGAAGGCAGGCACTTTTATATGTGCGCTTTATAATACACAGTACAATGACAGATCAAGTTTAAAGCTCAACCTCGCAGGCAACAGTCTTCTTACCTGTAAGCTCCTCGCTCAATTCATCAGGCTGGCTTGTTCCGAAGTAAACAGTGGTCTTTGCATTTGTATCAAGATATCTTTCGCCGTTGTCGGAAACAACCGTGAGGTTTTTAAGAGGAATTTCTAATGAAACGGTCTTGGTCTCACCCTCGCCAAGGCTTACTCTCTTGAATGCGCAAAGAGCGTGGTTTCTAACGGCGTCCTTTGATTCCGACTTGAAATAAACCTGCAAAACATCGTCTCCTGCCCTGCCGTCGTTTCTGAGCGTAACGTCAGCTGTGAGCTTGTCGCCGTCACGCCTAACGTCTGCTGCTGTGACCTTTATATCGGAGTATGTAAGACCGAAGCCGAAGGGATATAAAACATGGTTCTTAGCGTAATCCTCATAGCGGTATGTCCTGTCGCGCATGAAGTAATCGGTAAATTCGGGAAGCTGCTCGATATGCTTATAGAATGTTACGGGAAGCTTTCCTGACGGTGAAACGTTTCCGAACAGGATATCGGCAACAGCCTTGCCGCCCTGTGAACCGGGATAAAACGCCTGCAAGAGGGCGTTTGCCTTGTCATTTTCAATGTTGAGCGATGAGCCGCTTACAAGCACAACAACTGTCGGCTTGCCAAGCTCTAAAACAGCGTCTAAAAGTCTCTTCTGAGACTTCGGAAGAGAAAGAGATCTCTTATCTCCCGAGCCGTATTCGTTGCCCTGGTCGCCTTCTTCGCCCTCTAAGCCCTCGTCAAGTCCTACGCACAAAACTACAACATCTGAGTGAGCTGCAATAGCCTGAGCTTCTCTTATTCTGTCGTTGGGCAAAGCTAAACCTTCGCATCTGTCCTTGACGATGTTTGCGCCCTCTGAGAACAAAACTCTGCCATCAAACTCGTCCTGAATTCCCATGAGAATTGTTTCATAGCGTGAAGCAGTTCCGTAATAATTTCCTCTTAAAGCGCCAATGTTCTGCGCATTCGGTCCTATAACTCCGATTGTATTTATCTTTGACTTATCCAGAGGCAAAATGCCGTCGTTTTTAAGAAGCACGCAAGCGGTTTCGGCAGCCTTGCGGCTTAAAGCTATATGCTCCTTAGTTTCAACGTCCATATATCCCAAGGAATCATACTCGGTTTCGTCAAACATTCCGAGTCTCATTCTTGTTCTGAACAAATGCTCGCAAGCCTTTGTTATTTCTTCCTCTGTTACAAGACCCTCTTCATATGCCTTGTAAAGGTGCAGATATGTATTGCCGCAGTTGACGTCGCAGCCGTTTTTAAGAGCCAATGCAACCGATTCTGTTGCAGTTGCGGTTACATGATGGTGCATATGGAAGTCTGCAATTGCCCAGCAGTCGGATACAAAGTAGCCGTCAAAGCCCCATTCTTTAAGCTTTGAGCTTAAATATTCAGAGCCGCAGCAGGGCTCGCCGTTGGTTCTGTTGTATGCGCCCATAACGGATTCAACCTTGGCTTCCTTAACCAAAGCCTCAAATGCAGGAAGGTATGTCTCCTCTAAATCCTTAGCGTCTGCAACGGCGTCGAACTCGTGACGGATAGCTTCCGGTCCTGAGTGAACTGCAAAGTGCTTGGCGCAGGCAGCGGCTCTCATAACCTCGCCGTCGCCCTGAAGTCCCTTGACGAAGGCGCAGCCTAAGCGTGATGTCAAATAAGGGTCTTCGCCGTAGGTCTCGTGACCTCTGCCCCAGCGTGGGTCACGGAATATGTTGATGTTGGGAGACCAAAGGGTAAGTCCCTTGTAGATGTCTCTGTCTCCGAGCTTTGAGTACTCATTATATTTTGCTCTTGCTTCGGTTGATATAACCTCAGCGGCATCGTGAAGCATATCTTCGTCAAACGAAGCCGCCATACCTATTGCCTGCGGGAACATTGTCGCAACGCCGGCACGTGCAACGCCGTGAAGTCCTTCGTTCCACCAGTTGTAAGCGGGTACGCCCAGTCTTTCAATTGCCGGAGCATCGTACTTGAGCTGTTCGCATCTTTCGAGCACAGTCATGCGTGATACCAAATCATGCGCTCTTTCCTCAGCGGTTTTAGATTTGTCTTTATAAAGTTCCATGTTGCTAATTCCTTTCAAAGCAGCAAAGCTGCATAATCATCTGATTATATTGTACATAAAAAATTTATCTTGTCAACAAATTTTCCTGCATATGCATCTTTATTTATACGAATAGCAGTGCTATAATATCTAAAATACCAAATTTTAATGTGCAGTTTTCATAACGCTGATTACACCATCAGACAATCAGCAAGTAATTTTACGAAGGGAAGCCTTAAACTTATGACAAAATCATCAAAAAAGGTGCTGCTTTTAGGCTGCGGCAACATGGGCTATGCAATACTTACCGGAATTATAAACAGTGAAATCTACGATAAAAGCAATATAATCGTTTCTGATAAAAGTGAGTTCTGCCGCAAAAGAGCCGAGGATTTAGGTGTTACCGCTTTGGAAAATCCAGGATCCGCTTTAGATTCAGACCTTATAATTTTAGCCGTAAAGCCGAATGCGCTCGACCTTCTGACTGCCGATATTGCAGACAGTGTCAACGACCAAGCCCTGATAGTTTCCATCCTTGCAGGAAAGACCATAAAGACGCTTGAAGAAAAGCTGCCTCGCTGCAAAAAAATAATCCGTGTTATGCCGAATACCCCTGCGCTTGTCGGAAGCGGAATGAGCGGAATTTGCCGCAGTGAAAACGTCTCCCAAGGCGAGATGGATGAGATTTTATCCATCTTTTCAAGCTTCGGCAAGGCGTACGAGGTAGGCGAGGATATGATGGACACCGTAACAGGCATAAGCGGTTCGGGTCCTGCTTACGCATTTATGTTTATTGACGGCTTAGCCAAGGCAGGTGTTAAAAACGGCATGAGCGAGGACGAGGCAAAGATATTTGCCGCACAGACAGTTCTCGGAGCTGCCGAGATGGTTCTTTCAAGCTCCGACTCTCCCGAGCAGCTGAAAATCAACGTCTGCTCGCCCGGCGGAACAACCATTGAAGCGGTTAAGGTCTTTGAAGAGTCCGGGCTTTATGATATAATCGATAAAGCCGTTGCCGCCTGCATTGACAAGTCAAGAAGGATGGGTAAAAGCGAATGATATTTGAGCAAAAAAACGTTGCCCTTAAGGACGGCAGAAATGCAATTTTACGTTCCCCTAAAGTTTCCGACGCTTCTGAATTAATTGAATATCTAAAGATAACCTGCTCCGAATTCGGAAAAGACAATAACTCAAATAGCCATTTGCTGCGGCTTCACCTATATTCAAAACTTTTCAAGGACATTTCGCAGGTACATGGGGCTGTCCCCTATCCGGTACAGAAAGCGTGCGCTGGGCTTCAAAAAGACTGCGGTGTCGGAATAAAAGCCGTTCGACAGCACTGCCGAGTAAATCTTTTTTCAGTAAAGCATATTGATATGCCTATGCACGGAATACAGCTTGATTTTTGACCCAAAACAGCTTATAATTTATACAGCTAAGCACAAACGGTAAAGGTTGGTTAAATTTATGAGCTGTATTAAAAAAATCATATCAATTCTGCTTGCCGTTGCACTGTTAACGCTTTGCGGATGCCGAGACGGAGTTCAAAATCCGTTGTCGCCTGAAAAATCGCCTGAGGGCAAATCTCACAGCGATCCTTATGACCCCGATCACGATTCAGCACCCGGTGTCTCACCTGATAATGTCATTCCGGACTCGCCGAGCGTCTCCCTATCGCCCGATGATAGCCACACCGCAAGCATACCGTTGGTGACAGGTGCGCCGAAGCCAAAAGAGGCTTTACCCGTTGTCGAAATATCTCCCGACGCCCCTATAGCCGACGGCACTTTAGGCGACCCTGCTTCGGACAATGGCTGGGGATATATGATGTCTGCGATGAACGACGAGCGATACATATTGGTTATGAACCAAATTTTTGACGGAATAAAAAGCTTTGAAACGTCAATAATCGTCGATCCGATTCTGAGCGCCGAGGAGACAAAGGCGTTCATCGACGTTATTTTATCAAACATTGCCGTTGAATACTGCTTTGTCGACAGCTTGGGAGCTAAAATTTACGCAGACGAATCCGACCTTGCCGGCGTTTTAGCGTCTGTAGAGGTAATATACAATGTTTCATCACTCGATGAAGGGCTTGAAATGGTATCAGAGCTTCGCACGGCGGCAAACGACGTTATCGGGCGGCTCGAAGGCTCTTGGAGCGATTACCGCAAAATAAAGTACCTTCACGACTGGCTCATACTAAAATGCGCTCCCGATGAAAACGATATCGGCGGCATTTACGGCGAAACTGCCTACGGCGCTGTAGTAGAGGGCAGACCGACCTGCCTCGGCTACGGCAAGGCTATGCTTTATCTGCTCGGCAGGGCGGGGTATGACTGCGCATTCGTTGTCGGTATAGGACGGGAAGCAAGGCATATTTGGATTAAGGTCAGAGTCGGGGAAGAATGGTACTGCATCGATCCCACGTGGTCAGACCCTTTAAGTCTTACACTTGTCGACCCGGAATACATTGACTACGACTACTTTATGGTAACGGACGAGTTCATGAAAAGAACCCACTTTGATGTTTTTGACATGGTGTTTTACTCAGTCCCCGAAGCCGATTCTGACGAGCTTTGCTGGCACAATGTTGAAGAATGCTATGCCGACGGCTATGAAGCGGCTGTTAAAATCCTGACAGACGCCACATGGAACGCTGTAAACGGCGGATCGGAGTATGAATATGTCCGCATAAAGTTTTCAAGCGAGGAGCTTTATTTAAGGGTTAAGGATGACTTTTCAAAGTCGAAGTATAAAAAGAAAATACTTTCAAGGATGAGCGATAGGTATACACTTTCCGATAGGTATTTAGGCTCGGATAAGTGGACGCTGACATATGTTTTGAAAAGGAATTAATATAAAGTCAAAAAGCACTGTTCCCGTTTATTTTCGGGTTCAGTGCTTTTATTTTTTCTTTCTGTAGCGTATTAAAACGAATACTAAGAGCATTAACAGCATCGGTATTGCGACTATCGGGGTTACTATTATCGGGTCGATAATAAACGCTTCGTTTTTTACGAAAATCGGCGGCTTTTCCTTAACCGTTTCTATTCTTGTTCCCCTGACTAAAAGCCTGTGAGTATTGATTCCGTAGGGCGTGCAGGTTATCAGGGTGCAGTGGTCCTCATCCTGAGTGACATACAGCGAGTCCATTTCATTGGGGTTGACAATCAAAACGCTGTCGACCTGATATGTAAGCACCCTGTCTAAAACGGTGATTGTGAAGGTATCGCCGACGTCTACCTTATCTAAATTTGTAAAAAGCTTTGCGCTCGGCAGACCTCTATGGGCAGATATCGCCGCATGAGTGGTACTGCCGCCGACCGGCAGGCTTGAGCCTTCAAGGTGACCTGCGGCAACGCTTAAAACAGCCTTTGAAGTGCCGTGATATATAGGAATCTCAACGCTTATCTTATCAATGCTGACGTATCCTATTATTCCGTTTCCGCCGACATTTAAAATATCGTTATACCCCTCGACCTGCTTATAGTTCATAAAGGGCTGAGTTATATTTGCAAGCTGACGGTTATATTCATCTGCCTCTTCGAAAAGAGCTGTATAATCCTCTTTTGACATATTCGACAAAACGGATTCATAATTGCCTATCGCCTGAGTTTGAACCTTTGAGTTGTGGTAATCGGCTAAGGAAGGATACAGCACAGCCAAAAGACCGACTAAGAAGACCAAAATAAGCACAGCATATGTCAACCTATCCCTCAATCCGATTACCCCCCTTTTTTAATTAACCGGCAAAGCCCTACCGGCGAGCCAAAAGGGGCGGTTTCCCACCCCTTTCAAGCAACAAGGCTGATTTTAATCCACCGTTAAATTATTACTGCTTTGAGCCCATCTTCTTCTTTGTTATAAGAAGGATAACTGCGCCGAGCATGAGAATTCCGCCGACAACATAGAAGATGGTTGTACCGATACCACCGGTTGAAGGAAGCAAAGTACCGGACTTGTTTTCAACCTTGACTACGTTCTTATCAGTCTCATCATCACCTGCCTGTGATGTTACACCATTATAAGTATATTCAACTTTTCCATCGGTATCAACTTCTGAGTCTTCTGATTCTGTTGTAGACTCGGTGATAACAATCTTTATAGGAGCGGTCAAGATATTGTATCCCTCGGGAGCTTCGATTTCCTTGAGGTAGTAT
>ULUB01063557.1_pt1 | contig 19818 bp, 16 predicted proteins | sample 1958111 | NCBI WGS metagenome assembly ULUB01 (sample SAMEA4835749, study PRJEB28245) | human gut metagenome | biome: gut microbiome; material: fecal sample | place: Denmark | collected 2008
GCATAACTATCCATTATAAGTATACTTAAATATTATTGGCTTAAATATCATATCACAGTTTTTCGGGTTTGGCAATATCTCATTTAACAATATAGTGTTTTTTCACATGTAAAAGCTATCATTCCTACAAAACGCTAAGCAAATCAACCCCGCATTCCGAATTCAACTTAACTCGCATAATAATTCGCATCGATTTTTATTGATAGTCGGTTTAGCATTAATCTTCATTTAATAGGCAGTTTTAAGCGTCAGAATATATAAACCTACAAAATGTTAAATAGTCAATAGGATAAATCAAAAGCTTGTATTGACATATTACTGCATAGAGGCTAAAATAACATTATCAAATGATGGATGGCAGATTTGTTTTTTTTACAAAAATACCATCTGAATTTGTGTCAAACGCTGTTATAGCATGAGTATTAATATTAAAAGCTCAAAAATGAAAGGAAAGATAATCATTATGTCAACATTGAAGATGACTATTGACAAGTCCAACAAGATAAGCAAAATCAATAAGGAAATATACGGTCACTTCGCAGAGCATCTCGGAAGATGTATCTACGGAGGCATTTACGTCGGCGAGGACAGCCCCATTCCCAATGTCAAGGGCATGAGAAAAGACGTTATCGAGGCTTTAAAGGCCATTAAGGTTCCCGTTGTCCGCTGGCCGGGCGGATGCTTTGCAGATACCTATCACTGGATGGACGGCATAGGACCGAAGGAAGACCGCAAAAAGATAGTAAACGTCAACTGGGGCGGTGTAACCGAGGACAACAGCTTCGGTACTCATGAATTCTTAGATTTCTGCGAGCTTATCGGCTGTGAGCCTTATGTTTCTGTCAACGTCGGCTCGGGTACCGTTCAGGAAGCTCACGACTGGGTTGAGTACATGACATCCTCAAACGAGTCCCCCATGACAGACTTAAGAAAGAAAAACGGCAGAGAAGAACCCTGGAAGGTTAAATATATCGGCATCGGAAACGAAAACTGGGGCTGCGGCGGAAGCATGACTAAGGATTACTACTCCGACGTTTACAGACAGTTCCAGCAGTTCATCGGCGGATACGGCATTCAAAAAATCGCCTGCGGTCCAAGCTCAGCTGATTACGACTGGACTGACACAATGATGAGAAAGTGCAATCCGTGGCAGATGCAGGGTCTTTCACTCCATCACTATACCATACCCACAAGCGACTGGGCACACAAGGGCTCATCTGTAGACTTTGATGAAAAGGAATATTACAACACCCTTTCTCACACTTGGTTCATGGAGAAGCTCTTAGAAAACCACAAGGCAGTTATGCAGCGTTATGACAACGATAAGAAAATCGGTCTTTGCGTTGACGAGTGGGGCATATGGACAGATGTTATCGAGGGAACAAACCCCGGCTTCTTATATCAGCAGAACTCCATGAGAGACGCCATCCTTGCTTCAATTAACTTAAACCTCTTCAACCTCAACTCCGACAGAGTAACCATGGCAAACATCGCTCAGATGGTCAACGTTTTGCAGGCAATAGTTCTCACTGAGGGCGACAAGATGGTTAAGACTCCTACATATCATGTATTCGATATGTACAAGGAGCACATGGAAGCTATGCTCGTTTACTCCAATATCGAAAACAAGCAGCTTCTTGAAAAGGACTACCTCCCCGCTGTTTCACAGTCAGTATCAATTGACAATGAGGGCAAGCTTCATATCACTATTTCCAACGCTTCTCTTGATGAGGACTTTGAAATAGACTGTGCTATTCCGAGAGCTGAATACAAAAACGTTTCGGCAAAGGTTTTGACAGCTAAGTTCGACAAGTGCAACACCTTTGAAGAGCCCGAGGCTGTTGTTCCCGCTGCTCTTGAAGGCGTTAAGCTCGACGGCGAGTCCTTGAGATTTACCCTTCCCAAGTGCTCAGTCGTTTCAATTGAGCTTTGCTAAGATAAAGTGACAATTGACGGCAAGCCCGTTTGCAAGCGCTGTCTTTTAGCGGACTTCGATGTTGACGGGCTTTATAAAAAAATCTCCGAGCTGATCGACGTCATGCCTCAGGATGTTAAGGCTGACAATGAGCTTTATCAAAAAAGGCTTGACATCTGCAAAGGCTGCACCGCTTTAGAAAACGGTATATGCAAAGAGTGCGGATGCTTTGTCGAGCTTAGGGCGGCGGCTAAGAAAAATTACTGTCCGAGTGTTTATAAGTATTGGGGCTCGGCAGAATAAAATTAAAGCGTCATTTGCAATGAAACAAAAATCATTGCAGATGACGCTTTTTAGTTAAAATAGTTCGTCCAGCAAAAGCCAGTACCTCAGGCGTTCGTGGTTCGGCTCGATTTTCAGCTCGTCAAAAAGAATGTCAGGGTCAAAGTTATCATAAACCTTTCCGCCGTATCCGCCGTTCATGTTATTTTTAAGACTGCGATAGCACAGCGAAATGTCCCGCCATTTGTCCCCTACTCCCGAGTTTCCGATATCTATATAGCCTGATACATTATCGCCGTCAAAAAAGATATTCGGCAGGCAAAAATCGCCGTGGGATAAAACCGGGTCAATCGGCGGCTTATTCTCTTTCAGCCACTCAAGCAGTTCTTCCGGGTCTTTAAACCCTCCTTCGCCGAAGGTCTCGGGCTGAACGGCGTTTACATCCACAAGCCCGTTCCTGACATTAAACTCAGCTTCCTTTAGCTCACGGTCAAGGTTCTGCGAAACGGGACAATCGGATATATCAACGCTCCAGAGTGAGCGCAAAGCCACAGCAAGCAGCTTAACCATCTTTTCAGGTCGTTCAAGATAGTATTCATCGCAAGCCATGCGTCCTTTTATCCTGCTCATTAAAAGATAACTCATTCCGTTTTCTGCTATATGCTCTATTACTCTCGGAACGCTTGCCTTCCCCGACAGCCAGCGCATCATGCTGACCTCTTCGGCGGTGTGAACATCAGCCTCACCGATCTTAAGCACCATATCGTCAAAGAGTATAACCCTGCTTTTCGACATTCCCACATCGTCTAAGCTGTAAGCCTTGCCGTCAATTATGCTTTTTATCGGCTGAGGGATGTAAATTTCATCTATCGACACTTTATTTACGCCCTTATTCATCGACAACGGTAGTGTCGCTCGGGTTTTCCGGCATGATAAGCGCCAAAACAAAATAAATGATTATCGCCGGTATTACCGGCATGAAGATCAGAAATATCCATATGACTCTTACTACAGTTGAGTCGATGCCGAAATACTCCGCAATTCCGCCGCAGACGCCGCAAACCTTTTTATTAAACCTCGAACGATATAATTTCTTTCCTGCCATAACACATACTCCCCTTCAAAATTGATAGACTCATTTGAATAAAGTCTTAAATAAAAACCTCATACTCTGAAATACATCTACGCACCGTGCGCTTGCGGCAAGCCTACTTCAAACGCTTTTTAAAAACGTCGCATTGGTTTTTTGCCTTGCAGGCAAAAGCCTTGAAATATCCGTGCTTAAGATAAAAGCGCTCCGCCGTATCGGTTGTTAAAATACTTGTCTGCATTCCCTCTTTGATGAAATAATCCTCTGCAAGGGAAATGAGCGCACTTCCGTGTCCCTGATTTCTGAACTCCGGCGATATCCAAAACTCCCTTATAAAGCCGCAGGTTTCATTAAAGAACCAGCTTGTGAATTCTATAGGCTTAAATTGAATGAAGCCTATAATTCTGCCGTCGTCGGCAGTCCTGACAAAGGCATAGTTGCCGCCCTCGCTGTTCATTTCCTCAAACAATCCGTCCCAGTCGCTCACCTTAACATCGACCTCGTCGAAATATTGCTTAAAGGCGTTTTGAAAAACGGGACTCGAAAAATCGGAAATCAGCGAATCCTGATAAGCCTCGTTTGCGCTTATCTTAACTTCTTTGTTTAAATCGGATGTTGTGACCATATCGTTTTGTCCTTCCTTATTTTATCGGAAGGTCATTTGTCGTGGACCCTCCGTACACGATTCATTTTCATATACAATCACTCCTTTATATTTTTTGCAGTGCTGAAAATATGCGCCGTTTTGTATTGCCGTGCGCAAAATACAAACTGCATTATAATGATTATATCACAGCTTGAAGCGTTTTAAAAGATGCGCTTATTAATTTTTCCTTAAAATTAAGCGGCAGGGATTGCCCTTGCCGCTTATTCATTTCTATTTCATCAATTCTCACCGTTGGTAACAATATTAAGCATCGGCGCATTGACACCGCTTTCCTTTGAGCAAACGGCTATTTTTTGACCTCCCTCAGCCTCGCAAATTGCAAAAGCAACGTTCTTTGTTCCCGGCTCAAGGGACTTTATCAGCTTTGTGACGTCGATATTGATCTCATAGCCCAAATCGGTGCTCGAAGCTGTTGAAAACTCATCGGAGACTGCTGTTGTGCCGTCTATGTCATCGGGATTGTAGATAACTTTAGGCATATTGTCCCAGCTGATGTCTCTTGGGTCGACAAAATCGCCCTCGTTTCCCGAGCTGTTGCCCTCATACCATTCTGTGTCAGCCAAAGCGACTATAATGCGGTTTGTCTTGCTGTCACCACCGAAATTATCGTTGAAGATAAGCGAAAGCGTTGCGCTTTCAACCTCATCGGGGTTAAGCTTTGCAAGATTGTATTTCAAAAATCCTATGCTGCATTTTTGAGACGAGTCTACCTTAAGCTCTTCGCCGAAAAGCCCTGCATCCGAAGCGGTACTTCTCCGAAGCTGAATGTAGCCCTTTGAGCCATAGTTTAGAGAGTGTTCCTTTGAACCCAAGACCGCCATAGAGTCCTCTCGGGGCTTTTTGCCCTCGACCTCCTTCAGCACAAATCCCTCACGCTGTTCATGGGCAAATCTGTGCAGCTCTTCGCCGTCAAAAGGAACTACTATAACCTTGCTGCCGTGGCTGTCGCGACCGCCTTCCTGCTCTTTCGGAACGTCTATAACGGAAAACGTCATCGCTGTGACAACGCCGTCCTCAATATAGACATTGGGACGCTCAATTTTGTTCCAGTGGTTAACCGTTCCGTCGGTATATCTCAAGAAGTCCGTATCCGGCTGATATGCCGAGCCGTCGTTGAGCTTCCAGCCGTCGATACCGTTTTCGGAGGTGAGGTAGTAAGCGTTTCTTGAATCCCACTTGTTGACGGTTACATGATATAGCCCGTCGCTGTACCACATAACGGCGTCCTCGATGCACTCAGTCGGCATTCCTCTGACCTGACCCCATATATTTCTTGTCTGAATCTCGTACTCACCCATAAGGTCGTCGGAAATTGCTATATCGCCTGTGCGGTTGATTATTTCATACTTTCCGTCAGGACGTGCTATCAGGCAGGTGTTCGACTGCCAGTAGCCCTCGTTTACCTTTAGCTGACCGATATTCAGCCACGGACCGTCTAAACTGTCGGAAACAAAAACGTCTCCGCCTCTTGTCTCGCTGACTATTATGGCGTACTTTCCGTGCGGGTCCTTCTTGTGAAGCTCTAATGGCCAGACGTTGTGCCCCTTTCCTCCCTGGTCGTCCGGCCAGAGAAGACCCTTTTCGGTATACGGTCCGTAAAGGGTGTCGCTGACGGCATAAACGGCATTCGAGCCGAACCAGCCGCCATGACCGTTTGCTTCATCCCAGCGGCTTGCGAACATATAGTATTTTCCGGACTTCTTGTCCTTGAGAATTTTTCCGTCCCAGTAGCAGTACTGTGAATTGCTTTTGTCCTCAAGACCGTTACCCTGATCCCTTGCGCCGACGCCTGAGCCCCAGCAGTCGGTTGTGAGCTTGTCAACTATCGGCATAGGCTGAACGCAGTCCATAAACTGACTTACTGTTGCTTTTTTATTATCATGCTTAACACTATCCTGCTTTTCGGATGGCTTTTTTGAAAACAGTACCGCCAACACCGCAGCAGCCACTGCAACAACTATTATCGAAAGGAAGATTATTATCTTTTTGCTTTTGGACACCTGCATTACCTCCCAATTTAAAGCAGAGCCTCCCTGCAATTGTGCAAAGGAGGCTCACTTACTGTAAAAAAATCAGAACAATCCTGTTATAACGCCGTTTGAATCAACGTCTATTTTTTCAGCGGCAGGAACCTTGGGAAGTCCCGGCATTGTCATAATATCACCTGTCAAAACGACGACAAATCCTGCGCCTGCTGATACCTTAACGTTCTTAACTGTTACCTTGAAGCCTTCGGGTGCGCCGAGCTTTGTCGGGTCGTCAGAGAAGGAGTACTGAGTTTTTGCTATGCACACAGGCACTGAGCCGAAGCCTAAGTCGGTCAGCTTATTAAGCTCCTTCTTAGCAGCAGGAAGGTATGTTACGCCGTCGCCGCCGTAGACCTTTTTAACAACTGCTTCAATCTTTTCTTCAAGGCTCATGTTATCCTCATATGAGAATGTAAAGTGAGGTGTTTCCTCCTCGCAAAGTCTTACGACCTCACTGGCAAGCTCCATTCCTCCTTCGCCGCCCTTTGCCCAAACGTCTGAAAGGACAACGTTAACGCCCAAATCACGGCACTTTTCAATGACAAGCTCAACCTCGGCGTCTGTATCAGTCGGGAAGCGGTTTACAGCTACTACCGACGGCAAGCCGTATACATTCTTGATATTTGAAACGTGTCTTAAGAGGTTCGGAAGTCCCTTTTCAAGTGCGGAAAGGTTTTCGCTGCCGAGCTCGGTTTTTGCAAGACCGCCGTGCATCTTAAGAGCTCTTACCGTTGCAACTATTACAACAGCAGACGGTGTCAGCCCAGCCATGCGGCACTTTATATCAAGGAACTTCTCAGCACCCAAATCAGCTCCGAAGCCGGCTTCTGTAACAGCATAGTCGCCCAGCTTCATTGCAAGCTTTGTTGCAAGAATTGAGTTACAGCCGTGAGCTATGTTTGCAAAGGGTCCGCCGTGGACTAAAGCCGGGGTGTGCTCAAGGGTCTGAACAAGGTTCGGCTTTAAAGCGTCCTTCAAAAGAGCCGCCATTGCGCCTACAGCCTTTAAGTCGCCTGCTGTTACAGGCTTTTCATCATAAGTGTAGCCAACGATTATTCTTGAAAGTCTTGCCTTTAAGTCGTCAATAGAGCTTGAAAGGCAGAAAACAGCCATTATTTCGCTTGCAACAGTGATATCGTAGCCGTCTTCACGGGGAGTGCCGTTGACACGTCCTCCGACGCCGTCGACAACAAAGCGAAGCTGGCGGTCGTTCATGTCAACGCAGCGCTTCCATGTTATTCTTCTCGGGTCAATGTTGAGGCTGTTGCCCTGATAGATGTGGTTGTCTATCATAGCTGCCAAAAGGTTATTTGCCGCTCCTATTGCGTGGAAGTCACCTGTGAAGTGAAGGTTTATGTCCTCCATGGGAACAACCTGAGCATATCCGCCGCCGGCGGCGCCGCCCTTGATGCCAAAGACAGGTCCTAAGGATGGCTCTCTCAATGCAACAACAGGCTTTTTGCCGATCTTTCTCAAGCCGTCAGCAAGACCTATGGTTGTTGTTGTCTTGCCTTCGCCGGCAGGAGTCGGGGTTATAGCTGTTACTAAAACCAGCTTGCCGTTTTCTCTCTTAGTCTCATTGAGCAAAGATAAATCAACCTTCGCCTTGTATTTGCCGTACTGCTCGAGATATTTGTCCTCAATTCCGGCGGTTTTTGCAATTTCGGTTATGGGAGACATCTCAATTGACTGTGCTATTTCAATGTCAGATTTATAACTTGCCATAATCAACTATTCCTTTCCGTTTAAATAGTAAACTTTATTAAAACAAACCTACGTCTTTTATCTACTTTTCATATCGGATTATCCCTCGTAAATCGGGAACTTATCGCAAAGGGCTATAACCTCATTGGTGATTCTTTCCTTGCTGCCCTCAAAGTCCTTAATAATATCGCATATCCAGCCTGCAATGAGCTTCATTTCCTCTTCCTTGAAGCCTCTTGAGGTGACAGCAGGAGTTCCTACTCTTAAACCGCTTGTGATAAACGGGCTTTCGGGGTCGTTTGGTATAGCGTTTTTATTTGCGGTGATGTGAACCTCATCGAGTCTTCTTTCAAGCTCCTTGCCTGTAACGCCTGTTCCCCTTAAATCAAGGAGCATCAAATGATTATCAGTTCCGCCTGAAACAAGGTTTATTCCGCCTGCCATAAGTTCATTTGCCAAGACCTGAGCGTTTTTAACTATCTGACGCTGATAATCCTTGAACTCGTCTGTCAAAGCTTCACCGAATGCTACTGCCTTGGCGGCGATGATGTGCATAAGCGGTCCGCCCTGAGTTCCCGGGAATATTGCCTTGTCGATAGCCTTGGCGTATTCCTCGCGGCAAAGGATAAGTCCGCCTCTCGGTCCGCGGAGGGTCTTATGAGTGGTAGTTGTAACAACGTCTGCATAGGGAACGGGGCTCGGATGAACGCCTGCGGCTACAAGACCTGCAATATGAGCCATGTCGACCATCAAGTATGCTCCGACCTTATCTGCAATCTCACGGAATCTCTTGAAGTCAATTACTCTCGGATAAGCCGAAGCACCGGCTAAAATGAGCTTGGGCTTGCACTCAAGAGCCAAACGCTCAACCTCGTCGTAGTCGATAGTCTGAGTGTCGTCCGATACACCGTAGGGTACTATTTTAAAGTACTTACCCGAAATGTTTACCGGTGAGCCGTGTGAAAGATGTCCGCCGTGGGCAAGGCTCATAGACAAAACAGTGTCTCCGGGCTGCAAAAGAGCAAAGAATACAGCTAAGTTTGCGTTTGCGCCGCAGTGGGGCTGAACGTTTGCGTGCTCAGCTCCGAAAAGCTTTTTAGCACGCTCTCTTGCGATTTCCTCAACCTCGTCGACATAAACGCATCCGCCGTAGTAGCGCTTTGAAGGGTAGCCCTCGGCGTATTTATTGGTTAAAACGCCTCCGGCAGCCGTTAATACACCCTCGGACACAATGTTTTCAGATGCAATAAGCTCAATGTTGTGGCGCTGACGGTTAAGCTCACGCTCACACGAAGCAGCAACCTCCGGGTCGAAATTCTTAAGATTTTCAAAAAACATACTCTTACTCTCCTTTAATTTTTGATTATTTATGTACCATTTAGTATTTTATTTTTGCTTCGGCTGCGAAAGTCTCATTAAATATGCTATCGCCATTGCGCCGACAGTGTTGCCCAATATGACAGCGATGATAAACGCCAAATACTTCATGCTTATCATGCCTGCCGCCGAGAAATAAAACATATCTGCAATTGAATGCTCAAAGCCGCTCAGTATAAAAACAGGTATGCAGAAAAGTATTCCGAGAGGACTTTTAGCGTCCTTATAGATTTTTACCGCTACATACATGAGTATTCCGCACATCGCCCCCAGTATCATCGCTTTTACAAAGCCCTGCTCGAGCTTAGCCGTGCATGATATCACAGCGGACTCGGAAACTGCCGGCTTTACATATTTAATGAGCATTCCGAAAAGCGTTGCACCGAGGAAGTTGCCCAAAATTCCGATTCCGAGCTGAGCAAGCGAACCAAGGTCGAACTTTTCAGCTAAAAAGCCGATTTTTCCGGTGTAAAGATACATTCCCAAATAGCATATGCTCAAAAGAGCAACAGAAAACATTACAGCACCGACATACTTATTGTCGCAGCTCAAGTATACAGCTCCTCCGATTCCAACCATAATGCCTGAGCATATACCGCTGAAAAAGCATTTTGACAAATTCACAGTCACAAACCCCAATCTATTTTTTTAGATACAAAAAACGGCAGACTACCCCAAGATATTCAGGATAGCTCTGCCCAGACGGTCGACAACTAAATAATTCCCGCTTCCTTTGTGTTTAATCACATACCGTCAGTTGCGAGAACTTGCTGTATTCAGTATAACATTTCAGCGTTTGTGTGTCAACATATTTTTGATTTAAATAATCGTGCATTTTTCAGACGTTTTTAATGCAAAAGTGCTATGGGATTCTGCAATAAAGCGAAATCGTTTCTCGCCTGTTATTTCCACGGTCTCACTTTTCCGAGCCATCCCTGCTCAGACCAATACCTTCCGTCGAGGTACTCCGGGTCATTTTTATGAAGCGTTATCACCATTCGGCAGACAAAGAACTTAGCTTTTGTAATCAGACCTGTATGCGCAGGCTTTGTGTAGTCTATTCGCAAAAACCTTTGCGAGAGTCTTTTCACTTTTCTCGTCAGCTCTGACCGCTTCTTTTTGGATAGCCTTTCCCATATGATATCGCCCATGAGTGCGCCGCTGAACACTCCGATTTTTGATATTCCCCACCAAGATAAGCTGTGCTTGATATCACCGGCAGCAGATTTTGCCCCTGCGCCCAAACACTGCGTTATAATCACAGCCCGTTTTCCGAACATCTCGGGTGCAGGACGGTGAGGCATCCAGCGGTAAGCAAAATGGTCCAAAAGCGCTTTCATCGCGCCTGTAGTGTGAAACACATATGCAGGGGATGTCATTACAATTAAATCCGCTTCCAGAAGCGATTTTTCTATTCTTTTTATGTACTCGGCATCCTTGCAGGCACCCTCGCCTTTTACTATGCAGCTTACACAGCCGTTGCAGAAGTTAGGACAATCCTTCGGGAGATAATACTCAGTAATGCTCGCTTTACCCCTGAAATCGGATAAGAACACTTCTTTCAGCCGATAGGTTACACCGTGCTTTTCCGTTCCGTTTATGACCGTAATGTTCATTTTCGCACCTCTTTTAAGCGTTTAATCCGCTCGGCAGCATTTTCATACGTCGGTTCGCTCAATGCTTTATAATATATCACCGCATAGCAGCAATGTCAATAAACGCTTTAAATCGAGCCGCAAAGCGAATTATACAGCAAACCGGCTATTGATTTATGTAATTCATTATGGTAGAATGGCTTTGAATCGCATAGAAAGGACTATTAAATATGCTGTTTGGAAAACACATCAACAGATACTACATTAAATATGCTCCGAGACTGCTGTTAGGAATAGTTGCGCTGATTGTCGTCGACTATTTGCAGCTGATTGTACCGGAGCTTTACCAAATGACTGTTAACGGTATAAACAACTCCACTGTTCTCGGCTCAGACGGAGTGCTTTATCAGTTTAACATGGATTTTCTCCTCGATAAAATCTGCCTGCCGATGATAGGCATTATTGTCGGCATGGTTTTCGGAAGATTTCTTTGGAGAATCTGCTTCTTCGGCGCAGGAATCAAAGCCGAAACCGATTTAAGGAGCAGGATGTTTGACCACTGCAAGGAGCTATCGCAGGAATATTATCAGAAAAACAAGGTCGGAAACCTGATGTCACTGTTTACAAACGACTTGGAAACCGTTCAGGACTGCTTCAGCTCAGGTGTTTTGATGTTCTGCGACGCCTTGTTTTTAGGTCTTTTAGCCCTTGTGAAAATGGTCAATATGAACCTTGTTTTAGCTCTTTTGTCGCTCATACCGCTCGTTTTACTTCTTTTAATAGGACTGACGATAGGAAAATACATGACTGTAAAGTGGGAGACACGCCAAGAGGCATTTTCAAAGCTTTCAGACTTTTCACAGGAAAGCTTCGGCGGCATTGCGGTTATAAAGGCATTCGTCAAAGAGGGCAAGGAGCTTTCGGCATTTAAAAAGCTGAATAAGGAAAACGAGACTGCAAACGTCGAATATACCAAGCTTTCAACAAAGCTCAATATTTTCGTAACGCTTTTAGTCGAGTCGGTTATATGCGTTATTTTAGGCTACGGCGGCTTTTTGGTTCACGAAAACGTGTTCAACGCAGGTCAGCTTGTCGAGTATATCGGCTACTTCACGGCTATAGTATGGCCCATTATGGCAGTATCCGAGCTTATCAATATGCACTCTCAGGGCAAGGCGTCGCTCAACAGAATTTCCGAGCTTCTCGACGCTAAAATCGACGTTAAGGACGCAGATACCGTCACCGACATCGATGCAATCAGGGGCGACATCGAGTTTAAGCACCTCACATTTAAATACCCCGACGGCGAGTTCAACGTTTTAAACGACGTTTCATTTAAAATCAACGCCGGAGAAAGCGTCGGAATAATCGGAAGAACAGGCTCGGGAAAAACAACCGTCGCCGACTTGATTTTAAGGACATATAACGTCCCTGACGGAACTGTTTTTATCGACGGAGCAGACATCAACAGTATACCGATTAAAACCGTAAGGAAGTATTCGGCATACGTCCCACAGGATAATTTCCTGTTCAGCGACACTATAGAAAATAACATTTCCTTCGCCTCCGATTCTAAGGAGCAGGCAAAGGTAATAGAGGCGGCAAAAATGTCTTCGGTTCATGAAAACATCGAAGAATTTGCCCTCGGCTACAAAACCGTGCTTGGTGAGCGAGGAGTTACGGTTTCAGGCGGACAGAAGCAGCGCATATCTATAGCAAGAGCAATTATGAAGGATGCCTCCATCCTGATTTTAGACGATTCGGTTTCGGCAGTTGACGTTAAGACCGAAAAGGAGATACTTTCAAATCTCAAGGAGATGCGCCGCGGCAAAACGACTATACTTATAGCCCACCGTGTCACAACAATTGAAAACATGGACAAAATAATCTTTATAGATGACGGCAGAGTTTTAGCCGTCGGAAGTCACAACGAGCTTTATAACAGCTGCAAGGAATACAGACTCACCGTCGACCTGCAGCAGCTCGAATCAAAAGCAAATGAAAGCGGGGTAAATAATAATGCATGAGTTTTACCCTCTTCTGGCGGTCGGTGCTGTAATAGGAGTCTTTTCTCTGATATTCATCATCGCATACCTTGCCATAAAGGATAAAAAGGAAGCGATAGGCTTCGACAGGAACATGACAGACGGCGAGATATCACGAAGGCTTTTAAAATATGCCAAGCCCTATGCGTGGCGGTTTGTATTCGTGATGTTTATCATGCTTATCTCTGTTGCGTACGACATTATTGCGCCGATGCTTGTCGGAGAGATTGAAGGCTTTATCAAAAACGACTTTGAAATGAGTAGGCTCTATGCCTACATAGCCGTTTACGCCGGAATACTTATCATTTCAATGATATGCACATACATTCAGGCGATAGTTTTGCAGAAAACAGGTCAAAAAATACTTTCAAACATACGTCAGGATCTTTTTGCACACATTGAAAGCCTTTCACATGAGCAGCTAAACAATATCCCGGTCGGCAAGCTTGTAACAAGAGTTACAAACGACACCAACGCCATTTCAATGATGTTTACAAACATACTTGTAAACCTTCTTAAAAACATCTTTGTTATCTTAGGCGTTTTAACGGCAATGCTTGCGCTCAATTACGAGCTGACGCTTATGGTTTTGTGCTTTGTTCCGTTCATCCTGCTGTTTACCGTTATATTCAGAAAATTCTCAAGAAAAGCATACAGAAAGGTAAAGGACGCAACAACCGATATCAATACCTTCACCTCTGAAAACCTCTCGGGAATGAAAATAACCCAGATATTCAACCGTGAAGACGTTAAGATGGCAGAATTCGAGCTTAGAAACCAATCGCTGTGCAAGGCTAAGAAGGAGCAGATTTTTGTCTTCGGCGTATTCAGACCTATAGTTTATATGCTGTATATATCGTCGGTTTTGTGCCTTTTGTATCTTGGCGGACGAGGATATATTAAGGACACCGTATTCTTGGGTCAGACCATTAAGAGTGAAACGCTTGTAACGTTTTATATGTACATATCCAAGTTCTTTAACCCCATTCAGAGCCTTGCCGAGCAATTCAACTGGCTTCAGTCGGCGTTTGCCTCAGCTGAAAAGATATTCACGGTATTTGACATGGTGCCCACTGTTCAGGACCTGCCCGACGCCGTAGAGCTTGATACCTGCGAAGGAAATATTGAGTTTAAAAACGTCTGGTTTGCTTATAAAGAGGGTGAGTGGGTGCTCAAGGACGTTTCCTTTACCGTCAAGGCCGGCGACACTGTCGCATTTGTCGGCTCTACAGGTTCGGGAAAAACTACGATACTGTCGCTTATCTGCCGAAACTACGACATCCAAAAGGGACAGATTCTTATCGACGGCATCGACATTAAGCACATCAAAAAATCAAGCCTGCGCCGCCATTTCGGTCAGATGCTTCAGGATGTATTTTTGTTCTCTGGAACGATACGCTCCAACATTGTGCTGCGTGAGGAAAGCTTCAGCGACGAGGAGATTATGTCTGTTGCGGAATATGTCAATGCAGATAAAATAATCAACAAGCTCGACAACGGACTTGACGAAGAGGTAAGGGAGCGCGGAAACAACTTCTCAGCCGGTCAGCGTCAGCTTATAAGCTTCGCAAGAACCATAATCCACAAGCCCAAAGTAATGATCTTAGACGAAGCAACCGCAAACATCGATACCGAGACAGAGGTTTTAATTCAAGATTCCTTGGAAAAGCTGATGAATATCGGAACACTGCTCATTGTTGCCCACAGACTTTCGACTATCAGAAAAGCCGACAAGATAATATATCTTTCACACGGCGAGATAATAGAAAGCGGCACACACGAGGAGCTTCTTGAGAAAAAGGGCAAATACTATGACCTGTATATGATTCAGTTCGACCGTGAGCAGCTTAATTCCAATCTCAAATAAAATCATATTTGATTGACGAACCGAGAATCAAGTGATATAATAAGAAAACGGCAGCGTGTGACGATGCAAGCAGCGGCGCTGCCGTTTTTAAAGAACACATAACAAGGAAGGAGCTTTTGCCGAGCAAAAGCAAAGGTAATATTATAATATGTCAAACGATATACTCAGCGGCAGAAATGAGCAGGATATTGAACAATCATTTTCAGAAACAGAGGATACCGCACTCAAGCGTTTTCTCATGGGCAGCAGAATATACACTATGCTCGCCGCAGCGCTGATTGCCCTTTTAGTATTCATACCGACATTTGCGTCAATAGTAGGAATATATAAAAACGTAAACAGCGCTAAAAATTTCATAGATCTGTCGCAGGTGGCTTCGCAGCCTGATTTAAACGGTCAATATGTCAAAGGCTCTGCATATAAGTTCTTGGCAAAGCTCGGCTACATTGCAGAAACAGAAGCTGCTGCCACACACTATTACTACGCTATGTACCTTGATATAAACGAAGAGCAGGTAGCAGTTTTAGTCGAGGCAGACAAGCGAGGAGACGCTGAAATCGGCGCAGTAATAGACGCCTACTTGGCATACGCTCAAAACCCCGACGCAGGCTACAGAGGCAACATCGTCGAGGTAGAGGGAAGATTTAAAAATATGTCAAGATCAGAGGAAGAGCTTTTCAATGCCGGCATATCCCAGCTCGGAATCAAGGGACGAACCTTGGGCTACACCTTGAAAATCGGAAAGTTTCCCACTGCCGGCGACACTGTTGCGTATTGGTTTATAGCCCTTCCCTTCGGAATTGCTACTGTTGTATGTCTTGTACTGTTTATATACGGGCTTCGCTTGGAGGATAAGCGTGCAAAGGCTAATATGAGTCCTTATCCTTATTTGAATAAGAAAAAGAAGTAACCCGGGATTTGATTTATACCGCATACCCTTTGATTTGAATATTAAATAATAGTCCGTGTGAAGCAACGATAATTAATACTGTTGCTCCGCACGGACTCTTTTATTATCTATGATATCCTAAAATGTGCGATTATCTCATTTGCTCTGGTCTCTAAAATGTCCTGTTCATAGCTGAGCTGTTCATTTGAGCCGTGATGAATCAGCAAGGGAATGCCCTTTCTGTTGCGCCTGTCGGACACAACTCCGATATGACCGGGGAATATGACGATATCTCCGCCCTGCCACTCATCCTTTTCGTTCAAATCAGTGGTCAGTTCAATCGCAGTCCTGCGAAAATATATCAGCAGATTTCTTACTCTGCGAAAATCTATGTCCTTGTCGATAGCCTCGTTCTCGTAATCATCGGGATGGTCGAGCCTGTCTTGATAAACAAGCTCTCTGAGGTCATATCCTGAGCCTAAAAGCCCCTGTGCGACGACGTCTGTACACACTCCGTACCCGTCGTCAGGGTACCCTCCTGCGTAATACTTGCTCTGGTAAATAGGCTTTGTCGCTATGTACGCCCTGACGTTATTTAATATGTCGGTCTGGTCGTCCACTCCGTCGCTGTCCTTATCCACCGAGCTTTTATAGGTTTCAATTCCGAAATACTCATTTGAATAGGTCTTTCCGAGCATCGGATTTATTCTGTAAATTAAAAATATAACGATCAGCAGCACCGGTAGTACAACAAACAAAATCCATCCTGCCGGCTTGAGTCGATATTTTCGCCTTTTATTCATTTTCTGTCCCCTTCAAAACTACTTTGCAGATTTTGTCGACAATATAATCATATATGATGATTTAACTAAAGTCAACGAATCTGAGTTAGGTTTAATGAAGGCTTAATAAAGGCTTAAGATTCTTAATCCTCGACGTCAAAGCTTTCTAAAAGCGACTGCTTTTGCTGCGGCTTTGAGTCTCCGTGACGGACGAATATCATTGTCAGACCGGAAAGAGCCGAGAACACTGCGGCATACGGGAAAAGTGCGCCGTAGCCCAGTCCGACTACCTTTTCGTCAATTAAAATGCCGGAGAGCATCGGCGTTACAATCTGCGCCGCCATTGTAAAGGAATAATAAAGCCCTGTGTAACGCCCGATATCCCCTGCCGAGCACATCTCGACAACCATCGGGAATGAATTTACATTTATAGCCGCCCAGCCTATGCCTACTACAGCAAAGAAAAGATACAAAATCGCACTTGCCTCGCCGATGAAAATCAGGGCGGTATAGCATACAGTCATCAAGATGATTCCGCCGATGATAGTTTTCTTTCTGCCGAGCCTTGACGATATTATTCCCAAGGGTATAAACGAAATTATTGCGGCAACGGTTGCAACCGTAAGATACAGTGACGACGAGCCTGCATCGATGTTGAACTTATATTCAAAATACCTTGAAAACGAGGTTGTAACACCGTTGTATGCGCAATACCACAAAAAAGCAGATACAAGGATGAATATTAAGCTGCGCTTGACGTCCTTCGGAAGCTTTTCAGTGCCCTTAGACTTAGGCTTATCGTCGGCCTCATCCTCATATGCTCCGCCCTCTGCAACCGCTCTTTTTTCGTTTACGGTAACGACCATTATAACAACACATATCAGCATAAACGCTGCAACGGTCATGAATATCGGAATAAAGCTCTTATATTCCTCGCCGCCGCTTGACGTCGGAACCTTTTTAACCATAAACATCATCGCAACGGTTGCAAAGATTCCTCCTATGTATCCGACGAGATTGATAACAGCGTTCCCCTTTGAGCGAAGGGGCTTCGGGGTAATATCAGGCATATATGCTACTGCCGGCGAACGGTATATGCTCATCGTGACAAGAAGGAGCATTAAAAGAACAAAAAAGCCCCAAAAGCTCTTAGTCTGCGTCATAAACGCCATTGCCGCCATGATTATAACCGCAGCAAGGGTGCCGAAAAGTATGTAAGGAGTTCGTTTGCCGAGTCGGGTATTGGTTTTATCCGACAGCGAGCCAAACAAAGGAAGCATAAAAATCGACAGGATGTTATCCAATGACATTATGGCATTAGTTGAAAGAGTCGACACTCCAAAGTGATTCTCTAAAATTATAGGTATAACCTGGTCATAAAACTGCCAGAATGCGAGAATGGACGCAAACGCCAGACCGATCAAGACTGTTCTTTTTGTGTTCAATTTCATATGTATTTCCCCTTCAATTTATACTTCGTACAGAGTATGCGGCTTCTTTTATTCATTGTATCATTGTCGCGGCAAATAAGTCAATACATTTAAAAAAAGTGTCCCATCGAACATACCGTCGATGAGACACTTTGTTTGTGTAATATAAGCTTATTCAGCAGTATTTTCGCCCTCGGGCTCGTTTTCGGGCTTCTTTTTCTTAGAAGAAACAGCGATTACAATAACAATCACAGCAACCAGCAGTACAGCTCCGGCGGCAATGGCAATGATTATCGGTGTGCTAAGACCTGCTGCCGGCTCATTCTTTGCCCCCACCTGCTTGACAAACGGGTTGACCTTCTTTTCAACTGCGGGTGCAACATATGTCGGGTCAGCGGCGGTGTCTAAGACATAGGTTGTGATGCTCTGAGCAGGGACGATGTTTTCATTATCTGAATATGTAACATTGTCCAGCCAGTACTTATATCTGAACTTATTTTCGTTTCCTATAGTCTGATAGGTCTGAGTGCTCAGTATTTCTTTTCCGCCCAGGTCAAAGTCAAGATAATCCTCTTCCTTGGTGTTGTTGACTGCAACTATTACTATTCTTGACGAATCGGGGGACTTAAATGCAACAACTGTCGACTTTGAGCCGTTTTCAACCTCTACTCTTTGGAAGCCGTTCTTTATAAACTTCGAGAAGTGCATCATGATATAGTGGTTGCCGACTCTCTTTATCTCGTCGTTTTCACCTGCTCCGCCGATTTCAATCAGGCAGTTGCCCATATCGGAAACCCAAACGCCGTTCCAATAAAGATATGCGTTTACATTTTCGTAGATGAACTCATTAGCCATCTTCTCAGCGTGATTTATGTATTCGTTGAAATACCACTCTGTCTGCCAGAGCTTATACTTTTCCGAAAATCTCTTTCCTACGTCGGAATAGCTCTGAGGAGTGTTTGCGCTTCCGTAGAGGTGATGAGCAATAGTGTCAAATGTCTCGGGGGCGTTTTCCTCGAGCGGGTCGACATACTTGCCGATTACGTCAGCCCAGTCAGCCATTACCTCAGCGCCTGTTATATTCGGAGCATATTCGCCGAACGCCTCCTGAAATGCGTTGTAAACAGCTATATGTGCCTTCCAGTATGCGCAGTGATACTCGTTTTCATCAGGGCCGAAGTAGAATCCGGCTTCATCACGGGCATTTCCCTTTTCGTCGATGTGCAAGCCCTGAAGCTCTGTTTCATTTGAAATTGAGAAGTAATCAACCGGTATTCCTGCGTCGAAGAACAGCTTTATAGACTCAACGCAGAAGTCAGCAAGCTCGTCATACATATACTCGCCGTTTTCATCCTTTGCAAGAGTATAGTAAGTGTGACCCTCGTTGTCAAGCTCAGTGAAGGCAACGAAAGGCAGGCTTCTGTTGTACTGACCCCAGCTGGTAACTAATACTATAGGGTCTATTCCTCTTGCGATAGCTGCGTCATACATTCCCTTGTATGCAGGATATCCGTCAAGCGCAACCTGATACTCTCCGTCGCTGGTTACACGGTTTAAGTCGCGGAATCGAAGAATATTAAATTCACAGTCGTTGAAAATCCAGTCGTAGCCTGTTTCCTTGTTGTTATTGGTGTAAAGCCAGTCGCTGTACCATGTGTATGAAGCTCCGAAGCCGTCTATAGTCTGATGTGTTGTGTTAAGATCGATCTTGACATTTGCATCGGCAAATACGCTTAAGCACATACAGCTCAGTGCACAGCATACCGCTAAGACAACGGCAAATATTTTTGATATTTTTTTCATTTTGTACCTCCGATTAAGAGCATTTTCAATACAATTTTACAACGAAATCTGCACGTTGTCAATTGCGTAACAAAAGGCAAAGATTGATATATACTATTATTTTATTAACGCAACGCCGCTGCCGCAAAATTCCGAAATGATTTAAGCAATAAAAAAACCAACGAGCTTCCTAAGAAAATCGTTGGTTTTTTGGTGCCGGTGACCGGGGTCGAACCGGTACGGTATCTCTACCGCTGGATTTTGAGTTTTAAATGAAACTCCGTACACCGCCGAATTGACCGCCTTTCAGGAGATTAGAACCGAACCCCCAACGCCAGTATTTTCAAGGCTTTTGGGACGATTTCC
>ULUB01015406.1_pt1 | contig 19286 bp, 14 predicted proteins | sample 1958111 | NCBI WGS metagenome assembly ULUB01 (sample SAMEA4835749, study PRJEB28245) | human gut metagenome | biome: gut microbiome; material: fecal sample | place: Denmark | collected 2008
TAAAGGATAAAATAAAAATGATACAAAATAGAAAAGAATATTTGTTTTATAGAAAAGCTGATTTAATGATGAATCGAGGAGTTTTTCATCTTTCTATAAAACAAAAAATAGAGCTGTTATTTTACCCTGACAGCGTGATGAAGTTTCTAATCAATCTTAGAAAAATTGAGTATTATGGAAACTCCTATGGAAGGATGCCTGCTGTTTTGCGGGGGGGTGAAAATTTACTTAGTTTGGTTAGGTATAAAACAAAATAAATTATCTTTAAAATGTGGTTTTTCTATAGCTCCCAATGTATTAGGATATGGGGTTACGATTCCACATTATGGAACAATTGTTGTAGGAGCACATAACACAATTGGGAACTATGCAGTGTTGCAAACCGGAATCTGTATTTCTTCGGGCTCAAAGAAAATTGGAAATGCGTTCTATGCTGCGACTGGTGCAAAAATTCTGAATGATATTTGTATTGGAGATAATGTTTCTGTAGGAGCGAATGCTGTTGTAACTAAATCTTGTAATGAAGATGGAGTTTTATTAATTGGAGTTCCAGCAATTGTTAAGAAGAAAAGTGTACCATGGTATGTTCGCGATGGCGAAATCAGTTTGGAACGATACAATCAATGTGAAAATTTAAAGGAATATATCTTTAATTAACGGGAGGATAATATGGGATATTTTACAAATAAGACACTTATGATTACAGGCGGCACAGGAAGCTTCGGCAACGCCGTCCTAAACCGCTTTTTAAAAACCGATATCGGCGAAATCCGCATCTTCTCTCGTGACGAAAAGAAGCAGGATGACATGCGCCACGAGTTTCAGGCAAAGATGCCCGAAGTAGCGGACAAAATCAAATTCTACATAGGCGACGTACGCAATTTAGAATCCTGCCGCAGTGTTATGCATGGTGTTGACTACATATTCCACGCAGCAGCGCTCAAGCAAGTGCCGTCCTGCGAATTCTTCCCGATGGAAGCAGTTCGTACTAATATTATTGGAACTGATAATGTCCTCACAGCAGCAATCGAAGCTGGTGTGGAATCGGTCATCTGCCTGTCCACTGACAAGGCGGCATATCCGATCAACGCTATGGGCATCACTAAGGCAATCGAGGAAAAGGTTGCAGTAGCAAAATCACGCAACTCGGGCAAGACCAAAATCTGCTGCACTCGTTACGGCAACGTTATGTGCTCTCGTGGTTCTGTCATACCGCTGTGGATTGACCAGATTCGTTCCGGTCAGCCCATCACGCTTACTGAGCCGTCCATGACTCGTTTCATTATGTCTTTGGATGAAGCGGTTGACCTCGTTCTGTTTGCCTTTGAGCACGGTACAAACGGCGACTTGCTGATTCAGAAAGCACCTGCGTGCACAATTCAAACTCAGGCAGAGGCAGTTTGTGAGCTGTTCGGCGGAAAGAAAGAGGACATCAAGGTTATCGGTATTCGTCACGGTGAAAAGATGTATGAGACACTTCTTACCAACGAAGAGTGTGCAAAAGCTGTAGATATGGGCAACTTCTATCGCGTTCCTGCCGATAATCGCGGTCTGAACTACGACAAGTATTTCAAGGACGGCGACGCAGAACGAAATACGTTGACCGAATTCAACTCCAATAATACAAGATTGCTGGACGTTGAGGAAACTAAGGCAAAGATTGCAAGCCTTGCTTACATCCAAGAGCGTTTGGCTGAGAAAAACTGAGGGGACAAGCCATGTACAATTTTAAATGGAAAGAGACCGGTGCTGTTAAGTTGTTGATTATCGTCGGCACTCGCCCGGAGATTATCCGGCTTGCTGCGACCATCAAGCGTTGTCGTGAGTACTTTGACTGCTGTGTTGCTCATACCGGTCAAAATTATGACAAAAACTTAAACGATATTTTTTGGTCGGACTTCGATCTCGGCGGTCCGGACATTTACTTGAACGTAGTCGGCGAGAACCTCGGTCAAACCTGCGGAAACGTCATCGCACGTTCGTATGAGCTGATGGCGGAAATTAAGCCGGATGCGCTGCTGATACTCGGCGATACGAATAGCTGTTTGAGCGCTATCAGCGCAAAGCGTCTGCACATCCCGATTTTCCACATGGAAGCCGGCAACCGCTGCAAGGATGAATGCCTGCCCGAGGAAACTAATCGTCGTATTGTTGACGTAATTTCGGACGTGAACCTGCCGTATTCTGAGCCTGCGAGAAAGTATCTTCACGAGATGGGAATGCCGAAAGAGCGCACCTATGTTACCGGTTCGCCTATGGCGGAGGTACTTCACGGCAATCTCGACAAGATTATGGCGTCGGATGTTTTGACTCGTTTAGGTTTGGAAAAGGATCATTATATTCTCCTTTCCGCTCATCGTGAAGAAAATATCGATACCGATAAGAACTTCACATCTCTGTTCAACGCCATCAACGCACTGGCCGAGAAGTACGATATGCCCATTCTGTATTCCTGCCACCCGCGCTCCAAGAAGAAGCTGGAAGCATCCGGCTTTAAGCTTGATCCTCGTGTGCGTGTGAATGAACCGCTTGGCTTTAATGATTATAACTGTTTGCAAATGAATGCTCTTGCCATCGTGTCCGATTCAGGCACATTGCCGGAGGAAAGCTCCTTCTATCTTTCTATAGGACACCCTATAGCAGCTGTTTGCATTCGTACCTCTACCGAGCGTCCGGAAGCCATGGAAGCAGGAGACTTTATCCTTGCAGGCATTTCTACTAACGAGCTGCTGCAGGCAACTGATATGGCGATTAGAATGAAGCGTGACGGCGTGCTCGGCAAGCCTTGCCCGGATTATACAGATGAGACAGTATCCATGAAAGTGGTTCGTATCATTCAGGGCTATGTCAATGTCGTCAACAAAATGGTATGGAGAAAAGACAGATGAATATCCTTGTCACCGGAGCCAAGGGCATGGTAGGTACCGCCCTTGTGAACAATTTAAAAAACATACGAGACGGCAAAAACAGAACCCGTCCGAGCATCAATATTGATGAAATTTATGAGTACGACCTCGATTCCACCTCTGAGGAGTTGGACGCATACTGTAAAAAAGCGGACTTTGTTTTCAACCTTGCCGGGGTTAATCGCCCGGAAAACTCGGAAGACTTCATGAAGGGGAACTTTGGATTTGCAAGTACGCTCCTTAACACGTTAAAAAAGTACGACAACAAAGCTCCGATTATGCTGTCATCTTCTATTCAGGCGACACTGGTCGGTAGGTATGATTCTGATTACGGACGTTCCAAGAAGGTAGGCGAAGAGCTGTTCTTTGACTACTCCGCAGAGACAGGCGCAAAGGTAGCGGTATATCGTTTCCCGAATCTGATGGGACACAGCCGTCCGAAGTATAATTCATTTGTGTCTACGTTATGCCATTGCGTGGCAAACGATGAACCGTATACAGTGAATGACCGCAATACCGAACTTGAGCTTTTATACATCGACGATTTGGTTGAGGGAATGTTTGACCTTCTCGAGGGGAAGGAAGTACACTGTGAATTTGACGGCATTGAAACCATCCCTACAGAGAATGGACACTATTGCTGTGTACCTGTGACTCACAAGGTGACGCTGGGTGAAGTTGTCGACCTGCTTGAACAGTTCAAGGCGCAGCCGACCACCCTCATGATGCCCAAGATGCCGAACGGCAGTTTCGCTAAGAAGCTGTACAGCCTGTATCTGACTTATCTCCCTACGGAGAAATTTAAGTATTCTCTTAAGATGAATGTGGACGACCGTGGCAGCTTTACCGAGCTTGTGCACACTGAGGATTGCGGACAGGTGAGCATTAACATCAGCAAACCGGGTATTACCAAGGGTCAGCACTGGCACAATTCAAAGTGGGAGCTGTTCATTGTGGTGCAGGGGCACGGACTTATTCAGGAGCGGAACATCAACACAGGGGAGACAGTGGAGTTTGAGGTGTCGGGTGACAAAATCGAAGCGATCCACATGATTCCCGGCTGGACGCACAACATCATCAACCTGAGCGAGACTGAAAATCTTGTTACTGTCATGACTTGTAATGAGATTTTTGATTCCGCACATCCGGATACGTTTGGCGAGCCGGTGTAATCTCTCGGTTAAATTTGAATCAATATTAGCGGCAGCAAAATGTTGCCGCTAAAAAACACGACGAAATGTCATGATATATTTGAACATATCAATTGAACAGATAATACATGACATTTTAGAGGGATTAAGGTGCTATGGAATATATAGATGTACACGAAGCTGCACAAAAGTGGAAGCTTCCGGAACGGCGCATCACGTTTTTGTGTCGTGAGGGAAGAATCATCGGTGCGTATAAATCGGGAAAGCTGTGGTTTATCCCCAGTGAAGCAGAGCATCCTCTTGATGGCAGAACAAAGGAATATGCTGCCGCTGCGAATCGGAAAGAAAAAAAGGAGAACACATCCATGACGACAATACAGTATACTGAAAGCGGAGCCAATCGCAATGCTATAGATAGGTTTGAGGAGAAATATAAAAAATCCCCCGACCATACCGCATTTACCCCATACAGAATCTGTCCGCTCGGCGCACATTCCGATCATCAGCTCGGGAAAATCACCGGATTTGCCATTGACAAAGGAATTCATATTGCATACGGTGCAAAGCAAAACGGCGTAATTGAGATTGCATCCTTACAGTTTCCGAAACGTGCACAGTGGCATGTCAACAGCACTCCGCAGATAAAGCAGGGCGACTGGGCAGACCATCTGCGCGGTGCAACTATTGCATTAAATGACAGACACCCATTGCGTATCGGACTCTGTGCAGTGATTGACGGAGAGCTTCCGATTGGCGGTCTTTCGTCCTCTGCTGCTGTCATAATAACTTTTTTATCTGCTCTATGCCATCTGAATCAGATTACACTGACACCATCTGAACTAATTGAAATCTCAAAAGAAGCTGAAAACAGATATGTCGGTGTTTCCTGCGGAAAGCTCGACCAGTCCTGCGAGGTATACTGCCGTAAAAATCAACTTTTGTATATGGATATGAAGGACGATAGTTATGAGCTGATTCCGACACTTGCGTCCATGAAGCCATATGAAATAGCAATCTTCTTTTCCGGCTTGGAGCGTTCACTTGCAGGCTCAAAGTTCAATATGCGTGTGGACGAGTGCAGGAGTGCTGCTTATGCGTTGAAAGCACTGTCCGGTATGGAGTACGGCAAATTTGAAGAAACCAATCTGCGTGATGTGCCGTACGAGGTATACCTTCAATATAAGGACAAGTTGCCGGAAAACTGGGCGAAGCGTGCAGAGCATTGGTACACAGAGTTTCAGCGTGTGGAAGCCGGTGCCGAAGCATGGAGAAGAGGCGATATCGAAGAATTCGGACGCCTTTCATTTGAAAGCGGAAAGTCGTCTATCTATAATTGGGAAACCGGCTCGCCTGAGCTGATTAAGCTGTACGAAATCATGACCCAGACCGAGGGCATCTACGGTGGGCGTTTCTCAGGTGCAGGCTTTAAAGGCTGCTGTATGGCGCTCATTGATCCGGCATACAAGGAATCCATCCTTGAAACCGTGGAACGCGAATACCTTGCTGCGTTCCCGCATCTCAAAGGCAAATACAGTGCTCATATCTGCCACAGCGCAGACGGCGTTCACTTGAAATGAGGAATATAGGAGGTATTATAGTATGAAATGTTTGATATTAGCTGCCGGATATGCTACAAGACTGTATCCGCTGACCGAAAACTTTCCGAAGCCGCTTCTTACCGTCGGTGAAAAGACTATTCTCGATTGGCTGCTTGACGATATTAATACATCCGGCATGATTGATGAATACATAGTAATCTCAAATCACAAATTTGCTCATCATTTTAATGAATGGGCAAAGACAAAAGAATACAAGATCACTATTGTTGACGATGGGACTGAAACCAATGAAACACGGCTCGGTGCAGTGAAGGATATTCAGTTTACGATTGATACGCTTGATCTTGACGATGATATGCTTGTGATTGCAGGGGACAACGTACTGGATTTCAGCTTGACTGGATTTATCGCTTATGCAAAGGAAAAGCAAACGTCCTGTGTGATGCGGTATTATGAACCGTTGCATGAGAAGCTTTTGAAATGCGGTGTGCTGACAATTGATAAAGACGACCTCGTCACAAATATGACTGAAAAATCTCCTACTCCGGCTACACATTGGTGCTGCCCTCCGTTCTACTACTATACTAAAGAGGATGCAAAACGAGTACAGTCAGGCATTGACAGCGGCTGCGGAACGGATGCGCCCGGCAGCTATATCGCATGGCTGTGCAAACAGACTAAGGTTCATGCGATGGAGATGCCCGGAAGCAGATACGATATTGGAAATCTTGAAAGCTATGAACAGGTACAAAAGGAATACAGGGGGATTCTGAATCATGCTGACACCTAATATAAATTTGAACAACAAAACGATTCTTGTCACCGGAGCAGCCGGATTTATTGGCGCAAATCTGGTGACTGAGCTTTTGAATGCAGCTGAGTCTGTCAATATTGTCGGGCTTGACAATATGAACGATTATTATGACGTTTCTATCAAGGAGTATCGTCTTGTCGAAATTGAAAGGCTGGCGAGTGAAAAAACTGCGTCGAAATGGACGTTTGTGAAGGGTAGCATTGCTGACAAGGCGTTGATTGAAAATATTTTTTCCGAACATAAGCCCGACATAATTGTAAACCTTGCGGCACAGGCAGGCGTGCGGTATTCCATTACCAATCCGGATGTATATATGGAGTCCAACGTCATAGGCTTTTATAATATTCTTGAAGCCTGCCGTCACTCGTATGACGAAGGCGGACATCCTGTTGAGCATCTTGTTTATGCTTCCTCCAGCTCTGTTTATGGCTCTAACAAGAAAGTGCCGTACAGCACAGACGACAAGGTGGACAACCCCGTCTCGCTTTATGCTGCAACCAAGAAATCTAATGAGCTTATGGCGCACGCATATTCTAAGCTTTATAATATTCCGAGTACAGGACTTCGTTTCTTCACAGTCTACGGCCCTGCCGGACGCCCTGACATGGCTTACTTCGGTTTTACAAACAAGCTGCTCAAGGGGCAGACAATTGAGATTTTTAGCCACGGCAATTGCAAGCGTGATTTTACCTATGTTGATGATATCGTAGAGGGTGTCAAGCGTGTCATGCAGAGAGCACCTGAGAAGCGCAGCGGCGAGGACGGTCTGCCGATTCCGCCGTACAGGATTTACAATATCGGCAATAATAATCCCGAGAACCTGCTGGACTTCGTCACCATTTTGCAGGAAGAGTTGATTCGTGCAGAGGTACTGCCTGCCGATTACGATTTTGAAGCACATAAAAAGCTGGTTCCCATGCAGCCGGGCGATGTGCCTGCGACATATGCCGATACGTCAGCACTGGAGGAAGATATGGGCTTTAAGCCGAGTACAAGTCTGCGGGCCGGACTTCGCAAATTTGCCGAGTGGTATAAAGCATTTTATTGTGTCTGAGTATATCCGTATTATAAATAGAAAGAAGGAAAAAGAACATGAACAAAAAAATTGCAGTTGCAGGAACAGGGTATGTTGGACTGTCCATTGCTACGCTCTTGGCACAGCACAATATCGTAACCGCTGTTGACATTATCCCTGAGAAGGTTGAGCTTATCAATAACAGGAAGTCGCCCATTCAGGATGAATACATTGAAAAGTATCTTGCTGAGAAGGAATTGAATCTGACAGCAACCACAGACGGCGAGGCGGCATACAAGGATGCGGAGTTTGTTGTCATCGCAGCTCCGACCAATTATGACAGCAAAAAGAATTACTTTGATACCTCGGCGGTAGAAGCTGTAATCAGGCTGGTTATTTCATGCAATCCGGATGCTGTTATGATTATCAAGTCCACTATTCCGGTTGGGTTCACTGCGTCTGTAAGAGAGAAGTATCATTGCGATAACATTATTTTCAGCCCGGAATTTTTGCGTGAATCAAAGGCACTGTATGATAATCTCTATCCAAGCCGTATCATTGTCGGTACAGATGTGGAAAATGCACGCCTTGTCAAAGCGGCTAATACCTTTGCCGAGCTGCTTCAGGAGGGTGCTATAAAGGAAAATATTGATACATTGATTATGGGCTTTACGGAGGCCGAGGCTGTCAAGCTGTTTGCGAATACTTATCTTGCGCTTCGTGTCAGCTATTTTAATGAGCTGGATACCTATGCCGAGATGAAAGGGCTTAATACACAGCAGATCATCGACGGCGTTTGCCTTGATCCCCGTATCGGTAATCATTATAATAATCCGTCCTTCGGTTACGGCGGCTATTGTCTGCCCAAGGATACTAAGCAGCTTCTTGCAAACTATGAAGATGTGCCTGAGAATTTGATTGAAGCAATTGTCGAGAGCAACAGAACCCGTAAGGATTTCATTGCGGACAGAGTTTTGGAAATGGCAGGGGGCTACGACGCCAACAGCTCTTACGATGCCAGCAAGGAAAAAGAGGTTGTAATAGGAGTATATCGTCTGACCATGAAATCTAACTCCGATAATTTCCGTCAGTCGTCGATTCAGGGCGTTATGAAGCGTATTAAGTCTAAGGGCGCAACAGTTGTAATTTATGAACCGACTTTAGAAAACGGCAGTACATTTTTCGGCAGCGAAGTAGTAAATGATTTGTCAAGATTTAAGGCGATAAGCCAAGCAATTATTGCGAACAGGTATGACAGCTGCCTGGATGATGTTCAGGAAAAAGTATATACCAGGGATTTATTCAGAAGAGATTAACCTTTATTATAAAGATGTAAGTATTATTTCTATATGTTTCTATAAGAGGTGAAAACAGTGGACTGCTCTCGGCGGTTCGCTGTTTTTATCATTTCAATGCAAATTAATCATTACCGATTATCCTCCCCCTCCCCAACTCAAAACCGACAAATTGCCCTTAAATCATCACAAAGATTTTATTTATTTTCACAATAATTTTTTCCAAAATACGTTTTCTTCATTCTTTTGCTTGACAACGACCGAAAATATGCTACAATTACATAAAGGATTGTGAAGGATTAGTGTTATAGGTCAATACCGTTTCAATGATCTGCAATCCGATTTAATAGTCTCTGCCTTTTTCTATACTTTAAGGCGGAGCGAAAATACGAAAAGGAGAATACAACATGAAATTTACCAAGATTGTTGCGCTTTTGCTTGCACTCTGCATGGTATGTTCTTTGGCTGTTGCTTGTGGCGATAACACCAATACAGACGACAAGAAGAATAACCCTGTAGTAGACAACAAGGGCGACGAAAAGGACAACAACGGTGATGATGCAGTTGATACACCTGATGACAACGCTGCTGCATTTGCACCCATTGATCTTACTGACAAGACTCACGCAGAGGCTTCTGAGATTCTTTACGATGCAGTACTCGGAGACTTCTATGATGTTTACACCGCTGCTAAGACAAGCGCATCCAGCGTTTCTGAGAGATTTGCTCTCATGGCAGTAGCTGAGGCTAAGCTTTTGGAGGCAGGCGTTATGCTTCCTTCGACTGCAAGAGGCGGTAACTACGCTATATCCAAGATTATTCCCGGTACTGTTTGCCCTACCTTCTGGGGAACTGACGCTGACAGATACCACAATGCTCTTATTGTCAACGAGAATCCTTTGACTCCCGATGAGAGAGCTGAGCTTAAGGCTAAGTGGGCTGAGCTTAAGGGCACAGGCACATATGAGCAGTGGGCTAAGGATTGGGCTGCCGGCAAGGGCTACACTCTTGCGAGCGAATATACCTTAGGCTATGTTTCAGATCCTGTAACCTGGGACGTTTTCAACACCTATCAGGCTGCTGACTTTGAAGCAATCGTTAATACATACGATGGTCTTTTAGAGTATAACGGCGAAGAAATGCAGATGCCTGCTTTGGCAACATCTTATGACGTTTCTGAAGACGGTCTTAAGTACACCTTCCACCTCCGCGAAGGAGTTAAGTGGGTTAACAACCAGGGCGTTGAAATCGAAGATGTAACTGCTAAGAGCTTCGTTGCCGGTTTCCAGCACCTTCTCGATGCTCAGGGCGGCTGCGAATACCTCGTTGGCGAAACCGGATGCAACATCCTCAATGCTGACGCTTACATGGCAGGCGACATCACTGACTTCTCTGAGGTTGGTGTTAAGGCTATCGACGACTACACCTTAGAGTACACACTCGCTGCTCCTTGCTCATTCTTCACAACAATGTTCAGCTACGGTGTATTCGCTCCTCTTTGCGAGAGCTTCTTCCTCTCACAGGGCGGTGCTTTCGGTCTCGATGCTTATGCTGAGGCTGCTGCAAGCGAAAACTATACCTACGGTACTTCACCTGAAACCATCGCATACTGCGGTGCTTACCTCGTTACTTCTTATGCTGCAACTAACTCAATAGTATATGAAGCTAACCCCCTCTACTGGAACAAGGACAACATCACCATCAAGAAGATTACATGGAGATTCCTCGACGGTCAGAACCCGACTGAATCCTATGACCTCTTTATGGAAGGCACATTTGCCGGCGCAGGTCTTAACACCAACGCTGTTGCTAAGGCTAAGCAGGATGGAATGTTTGATAAGTACGCTTATGTTGCTGCTACTGATGCAAACTCATATCCTCTCTTCTTCAACCTCTATCGTTGCCAGTATGTAAACTTCAACGATGAGACTATCGCAGTTTCTGCTCTTACCGATGAGGAAAAGGACAGAGCTAACGTTGCTATGCAGAACCTCCACTTCCGTCGTGCATTGTCCTTCGGTCTTGACAGAGCTGCTTACAACGCAACTACTACAAGTGATGATCTTAAGCTCACCAGCCTTGTAAACTCTTACACACCCGGTAACTTCGTATACCTCGATGAGGATGTAACCATCGACATCAACGGTACAGCTACCACCTTCGCTGCCGGAACCTACTACGGTGCTATCATGCAGGCTCAGATGGATGCTGACGGATTCCCCGTTAAGGTTTGGGATCCTACTCTTGAAGACGGCATCGGTTCTTCTGCAGGTTACGACGGATGGTACAATGTTGACAACTGCCGTGCTGAGCTTGAGACTGCTATCGCAGAGCTCGCTTCTGTAGGCATCACTGTTGACAAGGATAACCCGATCAAGCTTGACCTTCCTTACTATGATATCAACGAAGTTTACTCTAACAGAGCAAACGCTCTCAAGAAGTCTATCGAAGCTTCTACCGAAGGCAAGATTATAATCAACCTCGTTAAGACCGGCGGTTCAAACGCTCTTAACTGGTACAACGCTGCTTACTATCCTGATACCGGTGATCAGATGAACTTCCACATTTCTGATACTTCCGGATGGGGACCTGACTACGGCGATCCTGCTACTTACCTCGATACCATGCTTCCTCAGGGCGGCGGTATGGCTAAGAACCTCGGTCTCTACTAATCTTTAAAAACCGCATCGGTTGGTTGGCTTTAGCTGGCTTATCAGGCGGCAACCCGGATTAGCAGTATTCCGAACGTAAAATATAAATAATTAATTCACTTTAAGGGGATGTCTTTTGAAAATTTCATCCCCTTATTGTGATAGATGAGAGATGTGCATATGACGAAATACTTACTAAAACGATTGCTGCATGGTCTTGTCTCGGTAATTATAGTAGTCGCTATTGTTATGATCCTTGTCTACTCCCTGATGAGCAGAGAAGTTATTTTTGCAAGAGACGGTACTTTTACAAAGCGCAGCAACAACGATAGAGAAATCTATAAATATCAGCAGTGGGAAAAGTTTGGCTATCTTGACTACGTTCCCTATACAGAATACCTCCGCGGTCTTTTAAAGGACGGCGAAATCGATCAAGAAACATACGCAAGTGTGACCGGAATCGGACGCACAGCTGACAAGGACAGTGAGATTGTCAGCGAATACGTTAACAAATTCACAGAGCACTATGAATCAAAGGGCTATACAGTAGTCCGTTTGGACGTAGTTATGCTCACAAAGACAAAGGTCGACGTCGGCGGCAAGCAGCAGCTGTTTGCTTATAAGAACATTCCTCTTATAAAGCGACTCGGCAGCTTCTTTACCCGAATTATTTCAATCGACAACATTCATTACGTTGAAGAAGACATTGAGAATAGAGGTTTAACCTTTACTGCTCATGATCCTATATACGGCGGCGAGAAGTTTTCGCCCGCTATAATCGGAAACGGAACAAAGTATAAGTATTTAATGTACTTTGATTCGGATTTCCCCTACTTCCATCAGAATTTGATTAAGATCAACTTGGGTCTATCATATTCAGTCAATAACGGTGTTGACGTTTGGCAGACTATGACAGATTCACAGGGCACATATCTTAAATCAAACGTTTTATACCCGACAGGCTTGGTTGAAGAGTCCGCCAACGACCTTCATACCGCCAGATACGCAGCTAACACAAGGGATATGTCGACCTTGTTCTCCGACCGTTACGTTGACGACTACACCAATGTTTCAACAAAGAAGGGCAACAAGTCAAAGATGGGATACTCCTTCACAATAGGTATTATCTCAGTTATCATATCCTACCTCTTGGCAGTTCCGCTCGGAATAATTATGGCAAGAAGAAAAGACAAGCTTATTGACAAGCTCGGCACACTTTATGTCGTATTCATCTTGGCAGTTCCGTCGCTGGCATACATCTTCATGTTCAAGGCAATAGGCGGCAAGCTCGGACTTCCGACCTCATTCCTTATGGACGGCGAGACAAAGATGATGTACATCCTGCCTATAATTTCGCTTGCACTTCCGTCAATCGCAAGCTTGATGAAGTGGCTGCGCCGTTACATGATTGACCAGATGAACTCCGATTACGTCAAGTTTGCCCGTTCAGGCGGTCTTTCCGAGGGCGAAATCTTCTCTAAGCATATTCTTAAGAATGCAGCAATTCCGCTTATCCACGGAATCCCCGGAAGCGTTTTGGGAGCTTTGACAGGCGCTATCATCACAGAGCGTGTATATTTAGTTCCCGGTGCCGGTAACCTTTTGACAACTGCTATCAATACATATGATAACGGTGTTATCGTCGGCTTGACGCTGTTCTATGCGGTTCTTTCGATTATTTCAATCATCTTAGGCGATATTCTCATGGCAATGGTTGACCCGAGAATATCCTTCTCAAGCAAAGCGAGGTGACAGATAGTGAATAATGAGTTAATCAACCTTGACGAATTCGGTTTAGACGAATCAGAGCTGTTTTCCAGGATTGATAACAGTGAAGCAGAGGCTGAAAAGATAACTGCTCCCCGTTATTCCTACTGGCGCTCGGTTTTAAGAGTATTCTTTAAAAAGAAAATAAACATTATCGTTTTGATACTGTTGGCTGCTTTGGTGCTGTTTGCTTATATTTATCCTTCAGTTTCACACTATGATAAGTATGCAAACGTACTCTTGGAGGGCGGAAAGCACTTGTCGCCTTCGGCAGCTATGGAGCTTCACGGCAAAAACATCCACTGGATATTCGGCGCAGGCGGTATAGGTCAGTCGACCTTTGACGCTTTGTGGACAGGTGCAAGAATTTCACTTTCACTTGCCTTCATCTGCGCACTCATCAACCTGACAATAGGCGTTATAGTAGGCGCAATCTGGGGCTTCTCAAAGCGTGTCGACGTTATAATGACCGAGGTCTACAACATTATCGGTAACGTTCCTTATATTCTTTTGATTTCAGTTATAGTAATGATTTTGTCAGCTAACTTCTGGACGATGGTATTCGCCCTGACGCTTACAGGATGGTTGGGTATAGCCTACTTCATAAGAACGCAGGTTGTTATCATCCGTGACAGAGAGTATAATCTGGCGTCAAGATGCCTGGGAACTTCCACAATGCGTATTGCTCTTAAAAACATCCTCCCCTTCATGGTATCGGTAATTGTTACCTTGGCTGCAACCGAGATTCCTTCTTATATTTCATATGAGGTATTCCTTTCATATATCGGTCTTTCAATGTCGGATATGTCCTTGGGTAAACTCATCTATGAAGCAGAAGGCTCAATGCTGACGCCCGGCTTCGAGTTCGAATTCTGGTGCCCTGTTGCGGTTGCATCAATCATAACCGTAGTTTTGTATGTTGTCGGTCAGAATTTGGGCGACGCTTCAGACCCGAGAACTCATATGTAGTCTTTAAACGGAAAAGGAGATATTTCTATGGAAAAAAGAAATGTATTGCTGTCCGTTAAGGACCTCGTTGTCAAGTTCAGGGTCAGAGGCAGGATACTGACAGCAATCAGAGGAATTTCACTTGATATTTATGAAAACGAGTCCATAGCCATTGTCGGCGAGTCAGGCTCTGGTAAATCGGTTTTCACAAAGACCTTTGCCGGTATGCTGGATGAAAACGGGTTTATCGACAACGGCAAGATAATATTTGACGATGAGGAGCTTGCAGATACAAAGGTCAAAAAAGACTTCATCGGAAAAATGATTCTTTCAACGGCAAAGTCAAGGCTCGACCGTGACTCAAAGCTTGAATTCGGTGCAGCGAAGAATAAGGAAATAATTGAATTGACGGCTCAGAGAAAAGCGGCAGGCTTTTTGAGCGATGAAGAAGCTCAAAAGTTTGACGACGCCATTGCCGACCTCATGTATAAGAAGACAGAGGTGTTCAACCATAAGCAGACACTTGATTCCAAAAAGGAAAAGGATTTGATTCGCAAGGATTCCGAAAAGATCAGCGAATACGAGGCAAAAATCAAGCAGGCTGAAAAGGATAAGGCAGCAAGAATCAAGGAGCACAAGGCAAAGCTTAAGTCAGATGTTGCAATGAAGCACAAGTTCGACACTCAGATTGCCGCTTTGCGCAGCGAAAGACTAAAGGCAATTCAGGCTCCTATATCAAAGGAAACCGAGGCAAGAAACGATATTATTGCAAAGGAAATCCTTTTGTCAGTCGGAAGATACGGCTTCTTCAAAAAGCTTCAGCTTACATATAAGCTATTGAATGCACTTAAGAAGGCAATGGCTTTGGGCGTAAACCTTAGCAATGAAGATGAGATTAACTCTGTCTTTGACGATATAGCGTTCAGAGTTAAATTCTTGGATGAAGCTGCTGACTATCTCCACGGCACTTGTGTTTTGAACTTGGCAAACATCAAATATTCAAAGGACTGGTCAAAGATAAGAGGACGCAGAATTGCAACCGTATTCCAAGACCCGATGACCTCCCTTAACCCGATTATAACTATAGGCAAGCAGATAACCTCAATCATCCTGAAGCATCAGAACTGCTCGCAGGTTGAGGCAAGAGAGCGTGCCTTGACACTTATGAAGAAGGTTGGAATACCGAATGCGGAAAAGCGTTTCGACGATTATCCCTTCCAGTATTCAGGCGGTATGAGACAAAGAATAGTTATCGCTATTGCTCTTTCATGCCAGCCCAAGATTTTAATCTGCGACGAGCCGACAACCGCTCTCGACGTTACAATTCAGGCTCAGATTCTTCGTCTTTTGAAGGATTTGCAGAAGGAATTCAACTACACTATCGTGTTTATAACACATGACTTGGGCGTTGTTGCAAACATTGCAGACAGAGTTGCAGTTTTGTATGCAGGTCAGATAGTTGAGCTTGGAACGGTAGACGAGGTCTTCTACGACCCGAGGCACCCGTACACATGGGCTCTCTTGTCGTCACTTCCGCAGCTCGCAGAGAGAAATACAAAGCTCTATTCAATATTCGGCACACCGCCGTCGCTGTATAACAAGATTATCGGCGACCCGTTCGCACCCAGAAACCCCTACTGTCTTAAGATTGATACCCTGAAGGAAGCTCCGATGTTTAAGGTCACTGACACGCACTATGCTAAAACATGGCTCTTGGACCCCAGATCTCCCAAGCTTGAAAAGCCTGAAATCATCAGGGATATCCACTCAAGACTGATGAAAGCATTCAATATATAGGAGGGGTATTGTGTCTGATTCCATTAAGAATAAAGAAAAGGCAACACGCCTTCCCGAACACGGTCCTATAGACAGCGAGGGAAGGGAAGTTCTGCTCTCGCTGAAAAATGTCGATATAACCTTCGGAAAGGGCGACTCGGCGGTCAGGGCTGTTAAGAATGCAACATTTGATATCTATAAGGGCGAAACCTTCTCATTGGTTGGTGAGTCCGGCTCAGGTAAAACAACTATAGGACGTGCAGTTATAAGGGTTAACCCCTGTGCTGCCGGTGAAATACGTTACAAGGGCGTTAAGATATCTGGAAAGATTCCGCGTTCACTCGACAGAGAAGTTATAAGAAACATTCAGATGGTATTCCAGGATCCTGCGGCGTCTCTGAACGAGCGTGCAACAGTCGACTATATCATCTCGGAAGGTCTTTACAACTTCCATCTGTTTGAAAACGAAGCCGACAGAGTTAAAAAGGTCGAAAACATCATAAATGAGGTTGGATTGCTCCCTGAGCACTTGACCCGTTATCCGCATGAATTTTCAGGCGGTCAGCGCCAAAGAATAGGTCTTGCCCGTGCAATGGTAATGCAGCCTGAATTGGTTGTCGCAGACGAGCCTATATCCGCACTCGACGTTTCAATCCGTGCACAGGTTTTGAATCTGTTGAAGAAGTTCCAGAAGGAGCAGGGAACAACATACTTGTTCATTGCCCATGACTTGTCGATAGTTCGCTTCATTTCGGACAGAATCGGCGTTATCTACAAGGGCGATATAGTTGAGGTTGCAGAGGCTGAGGAGCTTTTCGACTTCCCGCTTCACCCGTACACTCGTTCACTTCTTTCTGCTATTCCGATTCCGGATCCGCATCTTGAAAAGAACAAGGTTCTCTTCACATATGACCCGTCTATTCATGACTACTCTGAGGATAAGCCCGAGCTTGTCGACATCGGTCATAACCACTTCATCTTCGGCAACAAGAAGGAGATAGAAGAGTATAAGGAAATCCGTGAAAAGGGTGTGCCGCTGAAGTCTATAACCGTCTTGGACGAGAACGAGCCAAGGCCCGAGGCTGAAAAGGTTGATGAGGATAAGGCCTTAGACCATGATTACATCCTTGACACTCCTATTCACGATACCGGAAGCATATGGTATACAATTCTTGCGTTCCTGCTGCCGATACTCGGACTTCCTGCTTGGTTTATATTCAAGCACATGAAGTATTACCGCAACTACAAGGCCTGTAAGAAGGGCACACTTATCAGCTTCGGAGTTATAGCCGCTATAATTCTCATATTCCTGTTGGCACTTTTGTTGTCGATACTGTAATAAGCATTTAGAAAATGAAAGAATCAAATTACTCACCAAATCTTAAGCCGGTTCAAAAAATCGAACTGGACGACAGCAAGTTATCAAAGAAGCTGTGGATACTTTTGGTTGTATTTGCCGTGGCGATAGTTGCATTAACTGTCGCCATAAACGGTTTTATAAAGGTTGAAACAGGTCTTACTGCCATACAGGCGAACCCAACGGTCGTGGGCAGCGATATAGACTTTTCTTTGCAGTACGTCATCGGTTCGTCGGACGAGCTTTCGCCGAGAATAGAGCTGAAAAGTGTCACAACGGCTTACAGCGCTGCCTGCGATGAAGCCTATAAGCTGTTCAGCGCAGACACTGCTTTTGACGGCGTGAAAAACATTCACTATCTAAACACGCATCCGAACGAAGAATGCATCGTCAGCGAGGAGCTATATTCAGTTTTTGAGCTGATTAAGAAGTACGATGACCGTTCAATATACCTATCGCCGCTTTCGGTCGATTATATGAATCTTTTCATATCCGAAAACGACATAGCGGCATATGAGTTCGACCCGTACGAAAATGCAGAGCTTGCTGAGTCTCATGCAAAGATCGCTGAATATGCTGTAAACCCTGATATGGTTGACGTCAAGCTTTTGGGCGACAACAAGCTTATGCTTTGCGTTGCGGATGACTACCTGAGCTTTGCTGAGAACGAGGGAATAACACAGTTTATTGACTTGATGTGGTTAAAAAACGCCTTCAGCGTCGATTTTATCGCAAAAAGATTAGTCGATGAAGGCTTTAAATACGGAACCTTAACCTCGTCAGACGGTTTTTCCTGCAATCTGAACACAGAATCAAGCGAATCCTTTACACTTGGCGTAATAAACAGGCTGAACGGTTCACTCAACGGTGTTGCGTCTGCTTATTATACCGGCAGCGCAAATATCTGCTACCTGAGAAATTTCAGACTACACTCGCAGGACGTCTTTAGATGCTACGAACGTTCTGACGGCGAATCGAGAACCTACTATTTAGATGTTCATGACGGTATCTGCCGAACTGCCTGCGACGTTTTCATCGGCGCATCAAGGGATTTAAGCTGTGCGGAATTAGCACTCAAAATGTCGCCAATCTATATCAGCGAAACGCTTGATGAGGGAAGACTTGAGGAGCTTTCGAAGGAGTGCTCGTATATCATTGTAGATGACAACGATATCAAGAATGTCGGGGATATTTTTACGGTTGAAAGTAACTGCTGAAACTAAAAAGTTGTCTGTAACTGCACCTGTTATCCAATGTGGCTTTTGAAATAGGTAAATAGAATAATGAAAACGGACTGCGATGAAACGATAGAGTTTTTATCGCAGTCCGTTTTATTGATTTATGCTAATTATTGAATGGCAGGTGCCCCGGAGTCCTCATAAAACCACACCAAATCGCTTTGACGGCGGAGTAGCAGTCTGTATCGGCAACTCTGTTTTCACATTAGTGAAACGCTGACTAAAGCGAAGAGTTCGTTTAAAGCAACGTGAATCCGTGCCTTGGGTGTCTAAGAAACCAAAGAGTCCACAAAACGTATTAATTAGCGTTTTCTTAATATTGCCTGTATAATGCGTGTTAAAGCCGCTAATTTGTGAAATAGTGCGAGACCATATAGTTAAACTTGTTCAACGAATAAATTGAGACGCAATTAGATTTGTAATTATTTTAACCTTGAGGTCGTTCCCCATGTGGGGAACGACTGCGCTGATGTTTACTTTTTCTGCACCCTCTGCTGGATTTCAATCCACGTTCCCCGTGTGGGGAACGACTTGATAGAGCGAGTATTATCAAATCTCAATATCCAATATTTCAATCCACGTTCCCCGTGTGGGGAACGACAGCGCAGCTCTTGCTTTGGTTATGTCCTCAGTAATATTTCAATCCACGTTCCCCGTGTGGGGAACGACGTCTGACATCAAAAGCAATGTATCAATATTGCGAATTTCAATCCACGTTCCCCGTGTGGGGAACGACAGCAGAAGACTCACGTATCCAACTATCGGACAATATTTCAATCCACGTTCCCCGTGTGGGGAACGACTGTATC